>JACCDO011078555.1_pt1 | contig 22602 bp, 20 predicted proteins | sample 7446101 | NCBI WGS metagenome assembly JACCDO01 (sample SAMN15323440, study PRJNA562643) | freshwater metagenome | isolation source: river surface water | place: USA:Blue River Watershed | collected 2017-08-16
GTGGAGTAGAGCGCATCCAAAATGGCACCAGCGTCCATTGCTTCTTGAATCAATTTCTCGCCCTCAATAATAAACAATCCACTTTCTCTCCTGAATTTGGATTGATGCAGAGAACGGATATTTTTTATTTGGGCTTTTGAAATTGACATGATGAAAGAAAAGACTTTGTACCTTCGGCAAAGGTAAATTTAGTGGCGTTGAATCTGCAGAAAAAAAACATTTTTCTTCTGGTGTTGGTGATGTTCTTCATCAGCGCTTGCTCTCTCTTCAACAAAATTCCTGAAGGAAAAAGTTATTTCAAAGACCACAATATTATCATCCATGATGCGCCTGTTTTAGAGTTCAACCGTGAGGAATTGTTAGGCCTTACCAAAATCAGTCCCAACCGTAAACTGATCTTTTTTAGATTGAATATGCGTATCCATACATGGTTTGTTCCCAACAAACCGCTGGAGCGCAGTTTAAAACGAGCTGAAGCCAGGTGCGTTATAAAAAATGAGCGAAGATCAAAAAAAGGAAAAACTCCTACGACATGCAATAGCTTTTGGGGGTGGTTGGCTTACACGGTTGGTGAACCACCTGTTTTGCTTGATTCCACAAAAGTGGAGAAATCTGCGCGAATAATGGAAACCCATCTTAAAAAGCAAGGCTATTTTCACATCAAGGTAAGACCAGTGTATACACCTGGTTTGTACAAAAGATGGTTGCGGTGGGACAAAAATGCCTATTACGTTACATATCATCTTTATCCGGGGACAGCGACAAAAATCAATGATCTTCAATTATCGATTGAAGATGAGGGAATGAAGAAATACTCGGAGGCCATTAAGAAAGAGATACAGGTAAAACCCGGAGATCTTTTCAATGTCAATTCATTGGATGCGTCACGCGATCGCATCACTCAATTTTTAAACAATCAGGGCTATTTTGATTTCACCAAAGATTACATCGTCATTAAAGCGGATAGCCTCAATAAAAAAAATAAAATTGACTTAATCTACAACATAAAAAAATCCATTGTCATACTCAATGATGAAACCCAAAACATTGATCACCGTCAATACACCATTGATCAAATCTATATACACACTGATTACAATCCGCTTTCTTTGGAACAAAGTAAAGATGACACCATTGTTTTTGATGGCATCAAAATTCACTTCCATCAAAAAAATTACATGAAACCTCGTCTGCTGTCGCATAACCTAGCAATTGAAAGCGGACAATTGTACAACCGAGAAAAAATAGATTTGACTTACAAAAGATTGGGTCAATTGGGACTGACGCAGAATATTTATGTTGAATTAAACAACAAAAACAAAACCCTAAACAATGGCACATACGCCTTAGATGCGCATGTCCATTTGAATCCTCTTCCGAGGCAAAGTGTTTCTGTGTTGCCTAAGGTTACCAATCGCTCAGGATACGCCGGAATTTTCGGGAACTTGGTTTATCGTCATCGCAATGTATTTGGAGGAGCCGAAAATTTAGAAACAAAAGTGATGATGGGGTTTGAAGCCTCTCAATTATTGGGAAGTACTGGAGCTGGAGGAGAAAACATCCAAGACAATTTCCAATTGAATACCTTTGAGATTGGTCCTCAGGTATCCCTCTCATTCCCCAGACTATTCCCTTTTTCCTTTGGAATTAGTAAAAAAAGTAGTGAGCCCAAAAGCACCATACAAGCAACTTACAATTACCAAACCCGACCTGACTACGAGCGTTACCTGACCCAGGTAAGCTTCGACTGGAGTTTTGTGGAGAATCCGGATAAAGTAAGTAAGGTCAATATCGAATGGGCTGAATTCTCTGTTATCAAGATAGACAAATCACCCTCCTTTGAGGCCTATATCGCCAATTTCAATGACCAATTTTTGGCCAACTCTTATCAAAATCACTTTATCGCTGCCTCAAAAATTGGCATGACCATCAACACACAAAAATCAAGCTTCCAAAAGTTCAATTATTACTACAATGGACTGCTGATCGAGGGAGCAGGGAATGCCATGCGTGGCCTGTACAATATTCTCGCCCCCAACAGCAAAGACGAAATGGGTAGTTATGAAATAAAAGAAATTCGTTTTGCGCAGTACATCAAAACAGACCATGACTTAAGGCTATATTATTCCAAGGACACCAGAAACACCATAGTTATTAGAAGTTTTGTTGGATGTGCCATTCCATTAAAAAATTTAGAGTCCATTCCTTTCGAAAAAAGTTATTTTGTAGGTGGTTCCAATGGCATACGTGCCTGGCAAGCCAGAACATTAGGTGTTGGTGCTTTCCGCGACACCATCAATGCCATTTCATTCAACAACATTGGAGACATCAAATTGGAATTCAATGCTGAATATCGTTTTAAAATCACCAAAAAATTTCAGCCTGCTTTTTTTGTTGATGCAGGAAACATTTGGCTGTTCAACCAAGATCTTTCACGACCTGATGCAGAATTCAAATGGGACCGATTTATGAGTGAAATCGCCATAGGGGCAGGTGCGGGCTTGCGTCTTGATTTTGATTATTTCATTATTCGCTTGGATGCGGGATTTCCCATAAGAGACCCACAGAAAACAATCGGCGAGAGATGGGCTTGGCAGCCAAAGACCAAATACGAGGCTTTTAGACAAGAATACTTCGGGATAACAGAAAGCTATAAGCTTAAAGGAATATTAAATTTTGGAATTGGTTTCCCTTTTTAATGCGTTTAACGAACAAACATCTTCTGACGTTTTATTAGGTAAGCCGTCATTACTTCTTTAAACCCATTAGACACATCCACTTCTACAAAATCGATGGAAAATTGATTGCACTTTAAAGCAATATCTGATTTCCATTTCTTCCATTTGGCTTGGTATTCCGACTGAAGCAGATTGGGATTTAATTTGATGGTTTCGCCCGTCTCAGGATCAATAAAAGTGTGAAGACGTGAATCAAAATTCAATTGAGATTCTTTGTCTTCATCAACAACATGAAAAATAACTACTTCATGCTTATTATAACGAAGGTGTTGAAGTGCTGCAAACAAATCATCCAACTGGGCTGATGTATCCAAAAGGTCACTAAATATGACCGTTAAAGAACGCCTTGACGATTCCTCAGCGAGCTGATGCAATGTTTCAACAATGTCTGTTTTCCATTGCTCTTGACTTTTCCATTCTTGTTCTAACCACGATTCCAGCTGATGATACAACCTTTGTAAATGTGCATTTGAAGTTGCCGGCTTGGCATTAAATACAATTTTATCTTGAAAGATGGTCAATCCAACAGCATCGCGTTGTCTTTTAAACAGCTCCAACAAAACAGCTGCACTATAGATAGAAAAACTCAGTTTGTTGTGCGTTCCATTTTGTTTAAATTGACCAACGGGAAACCGCATAGATGCTGAAGCATCTATGATAAGTTGACAACGCAAATTGGTTTCCTCTTCATAACGCTTCAAAAACATTTTGTCTGTGCGGGCCATCAACTTCCAATCCAAGTGGCGCAAACTATCCCCTTGATTGTAGAGGCGGTGTTCGGCAAACTCTACACTAAATCCATGAAAAGGACTTTTGTGCAGGCCTGTGATAAAGCCTTCTACGGCCTGTTTGGCCATCCATTCCAAATTCCCGAGGGATTCAGCCAAGTTGCGATCGATGTTAATGGGCATGCGGCAAATTTGGGTTATAAAACGCAATTCTTAACATGGAATAACCTTTTTTTCATATTGCCGAAAAATAGAAACCCAACTACCCCACCACATTTGCAAAAAGAACAACAACTATGTTACGAATCAGCGTGCAGTTCCAAGATCAAATTTTAGAGTACTCAGGAAAATTGAAACAACTCAAGAAGATTGGACAATTTGAGTGGATTGAATTGGAAGAAGTAGGGCAATTTCCCTTGCAAGATGTCATTTCCGTGAACGGAATTGAACTCTGCTAAAGGACGTGTTTTCTACCTTTATTTTTATTACTTTTGGACCTTAATCTAGGAAGAGATGAGTTGGTTTAAAAGAATGAAAAAGGGTATTACCACCCAAAGTCAGGAGAAGAAAGAAATTCCTGAAGGCCTTTGGTATCAATGCCCAGAATGCAAACACGTCGTTACCAGTGAACAACATGCCGAGCACGATTGGGTTTGCAGCTCTTGCGAATACCATGAGAAAATCAATTCCAGACAGTACTTTTCTATTCTATTCGATGAGAATGAATACACGGAAGTAGCTTCTCATTTGATCAGTGCTGATCCATTGGAATTTACAGATACCAAAGCTTATAAAGACCGTATCAAGACCACCATTGCCAAGTCGGGTCTTAAGGATGCCTTGCGTGTTGGATTGGGCAAGATTGAAGGCCAAAAAGCGGTTATCGCATGCATGGACTTTGGTTTTATCGGAGGTTCAATGGGGTCTGTTGTAGGAGAAAAATTTGCGCGTGGTGTGGACAAAGCCATTGCTGAAAAATGCCCCTTCATATGCATTTCCAAAAGCGGAGGTGCTAGAATGATGGAGGCTGGTTTTTCTTTAATGCAAATGGCCAAGACCTCTGCGAAGTTGACCCAATTGGCCGATCATCATTTGCCCTACATCTCATTCTTGACCGATCCCACCACAGGAGGTGTCACTGCCTCATTTGCCATGTTGGGTGACATCAACATCGCAGAGCCTAAGGCCTTGATTGGTTTTGCAGGTCCGCGCGTTGTCAAGGAAACCATTGGTAGAGATTTGCCAGACGGATTTCAAAGCTCTGAATTCGTTTTGGAACATGGATTCTTGGATTACATTGTGAAGCGCCATGAGTTGAAATCCAAAGTTGCCCTGAGCATCAAGCAAATGATGTAATCATAAAAAAAAAAAATAAAAGGGTTGTCATTTTTGACAACCTTTTTTTGTTACCAAAAGAAAAGGAGGCCTGAGCCTCCTTTCTAAATATTGTGGTCCTTGAAATTAATTTCCTTGGAAATTTCTGAATTCCAAATCTGACTTTGCTTTCTCAGCCAACTTACCATCTTTTTCAATGGCTTTGGCTAATCCTTCCTTCACCATATTGGCATCATTCAAGCGCGCACCCACGATGGCTCTCAAATAATGACCCATAGCGCTGTTGTTGTCATTGTTACATGCATCAAGGTCAGCCTTGGCTCCACTGAAATCTTTGTTCAAACATTTCGCCAATGCAGAGTTAAACGTCTTTTTGCTGCCCATGTTGTTGATGGCGGCACCATAATTACCCGCCATAATCAAACCAACGGCCATATTAAACTTGGCTTCTGCTGACCCACTTTCATTCAACAAAGCTGATGCTTTCTTCATGTCACCTCCCAAACGGGTAACCAAACCTAAATTACATGCGGTTTCAGCATTCTTTGTCATGGCATAAGCCTTTTCAAATTGCGTTTTTGCTTCTGCTGTCTTACCTTGATTGTAGTAGGCTACTCCCAAGTTGTTGTAAGCTCTATAATCTGCATCTGACTTCATGGAAGCTTCTTTGTAAATTGAAACCTGTGTGTTTAAATCAGAAACTAGACCACCAGCTCTCATCAACTCTTCATATTTCAAGCTTGAGGGATTGGAGGCCATTGTTTTTAACTCTTGATCTGAATAACCTTCCAAGGTATAGTTTACACGAATGATTGAACGACGCAAACCTGGGAAAATCACTTTTTCAATTTCTTGATAGGTCTTGGAAATATTCTTTATTTCTTGCTCACGCGCCTCCAAGTCCGTGGTGCGTTGCAAAACTCGGATGATTAAATCCTTGTCTTCAATGGCTGATTTCTCCATCGCTGACTTGAAACCTGTCCAGTCCTCTCCTTTGGGATTCAATTGAATCATGGAACCATATTGAGCATCCAATTTGTTCTTTTTCAAAAGATCCATCAAAACAGACTTTCCAGCATCACCACGACCCGTTGCCAAATCGTTGTTCAAGAAAATCTCCCCTTCTGGTGAGGCGTATGATTGAATTTCGATATTGGTAATCTTCATGCGAGGATTAGCAGGCATGGTCTTCGATAAAAACTCAACCAAAGCTGCAATATCCTTGTCTTTTAATTCTGCAGGACGAATCTTATCGCTATTGTAGTCAAACAAAATCTCAGCTTCGAATGAATTCGAGGTAGAGCGCACAAACTTATCTGTTGAAGACATTACCTGCCCTTCAGTCTTGTTGACCAAATAAGAAGTGGTGATGACCCCTTTGGCCAATGCTACCTCAGGTAAATTGGCTGACTTACTTCCTTGCGAACCGACGATGCGCAATTTCAACTCACTTGATTGCATGGAAGGAGCGTAAGCAAACTTATCTGAGTAGTTAAACGTTTTTCCTGTAGCGTAAGGAACAACATCACCATTACCAGGAGCTGCCTCACCGCGGAATTGCTTATCCTTCAATTTTACTTCGCTCGAACCATAAACCAAAACAGGCGTTGCGACAACAGCAACTTTCTTGGCAAAAAACTTGGGTGGAAATTTACCTGAAATAGAAACGGCAACTGTATCACCGTGAACTTCCAAAGGATCTGGGTTTACTTTAGCATTGAACTCAGCCATTCTTTTCTGCATTGATCCGATATTGGTACATGCTGAAAAAACACCCATGGCTAGGGCAATTGTTGAAACAACGAACAAATTAATTTTTTTCATTTTCTTTTCTTTATCGTTTGCGAAATTACATTAATAATGCTTGCAGGCATGGATAAGATTGTTATTTTTTTAACAAGTTATTGCATTTCGGGCTCAACAAATCGACCCATATCGCAAAACTTCTCAATGCGGGCATTTGTCCTGACATCAGTCTCCATGGCACCCAACTCCGCAATGGCTTGTAAAATCACCGCTTTCAGTATTTCCACAGCTTGCGCATGATTCGCATGGGCGCCGCCCAGTGGCTCACGAATGATACCATCTACCAAACCATTGTTGTGCATATCTTCTGCTGTTAGCTTCAAGGCTTTGGCAGCGGTAATTTTGTGGTCCCAACTTCTCCACAAAATGGATGAACATGACTCTGGTGAAATTACACTATACCAGGTATTTTCCATCATCAAAACCTTATCTCCTATACCGATTCCCAATGCACCACCCGATGCTCCTTCACCAATGATAATGCAGATAACAGGAACTTTTAAGCGCATCATCTCAAACAAATTCCTGGCAATGGCTTCGCCTTGTCCTCTTTCTTCGGCCTCCAAACCTGGAAATGCTCCTGGTGTATCAATAAGGGTTACAATGGGTTTATTGAATTTTTCAGCCAATTTCATCAAGCGCAAAGCTTTTCGATACCCCTCTGGGTTGGCCATTCCAAAATTTCGGTATTGACGCATTTTGGTATTGACTCCCTTTTGCTGACCAATGAACATAACGGATTGACCATCCACCAATCCAAAGCCTCCAATCATGGCTTTATCGTCCTTTACAGTTCTGTCGCCATGCAGCTCAATCCACGTTCCCTCCGTCAATGCCTCGATGTATTCTAAAGCATAGGGCCTGTCTGGGTGACGACTCAATTGAACCCGTTGCCAAGGATCCAAATTCCGGTATATTTCAATGGTCTTCTCCTCCAATGCGCGCTCAAGTTCTTGCACTGCTGTGTCGACATTTACACCAGACTTTACCGCGCTGTCTTTTAACTTCTGAATCTGCTCATTCAATTCCTTAATCGGCGATTCGAATTCCAAGTAATTTCTCATGACAATATGATTTGGGTTGGCAAATTACGCCAAAATCGTTTAAGCTCCTTGTTTGATTTTCTGCATCAATGCTCGGAGTGCATTGGCCCGATGTGACAGTATATTTTTTTCCTCTCCTGACATCTCCGAAAAACTACGTGAACAGATATCCGGGATAAAAATTGGATCATACCCGAATCCTCCCCATCCCAAAACCTCTCGGGTTATTCTTCCATGAACAAACCCTTTCACTTCAAAAGGATTTCCTTGAAAATATCCAACCAAGACGGTTGTAAAATAGGCGGAGCGCTCCAATTTATCTTGCATCGTTTGCAGCAATTTACTGATGTTGTGCGCATGCGAGACAGGCTCACCGGCATAGCGCGCAGAATGCACTCCTGGTTCACCATTCAGTGATTTGACACACAGTCCTGAATCATCTGCCAAAATATTACCGTTCCACAATCTTCTTAGTGCATTGGCTTTTAACCAAGCATTACCTTCAAATGTATTCTCTGTTTCCTCAACCTCAAGTGTTATACCTGCCTCTTGAAGACCCAATACTTCGATTTTCATCTTATGAAGTTGAAAAAAAAGCTTAATTTCATCGATTTTATGTTGATTGTTAGAGGCAATCAACCAAGCCTTCCGGGTTGTGTTTTCGGACAATTTTTCCATTTGCATTTATTTCAATTTTGGGCACTTTAATCACCCGTCTGGGTTTCCAAATGGGATGACCATCAAAGATTTTGTTCCAATCAAAATGATCAAAGGACACATCTTGTTTATCCTCTATCACCAAGGCAACAACATTTCCCCATTTTGCGTCTGGCATATAAGAAATGTAATAAGGAAAGGGCAGCCAATCGGCCAATATTTCCTCCACTTGTAACGGGAATATTTTCAACCCTCCTGAATTGATCACATCATCCGCTCTTCCCAATACCTCAAAAGTATCTTCGCTTGTCATATGTATCACATCACTGAGAAAAGTGTTGATTTTTGTGACATCATCAACGACAATCAAACCGTCTGTTTTGACATTAACGTGCACTCCAGAAAGCCAACGGAAGCCAGAATTAAAGGGCTTGATGGAACGTATTGCAATATGAGTGAGCGTTTCTGTTGCACCATAACTTTCATAGCACTCTCCATTAAAATTGGTTAGAAGACCAATCAACTCGGGTTGTACTTTACCACCACCCAACAATATTTTTTTAAAAAAATTGGTATCACCATTTGCCTCAATAAATGCCGTAAGCATTGCGGGGGTGGTTGGCCACCAATCCCATTGATTCTTCTGAGCATTCCAATCGGAGTCGAAGTGCATGGATGGTTTCTCAGCCCAGACTGAATGATTGGACACCAATGCCCTAATGATGTTCATTTTTCCCGCTACAAATTGCATGGGCAATCGGTGTAGCACCTTGGTTCCCTTATTCAATTGAAAAGTAGCACAGGTACGCTCAGCACTCGCCATCAATTGCTGTCTAGAGAACACCAAGGTTGTTTTATTTCCCGAAGTACCTGAAGTTTCAAAAATAAAATTTGACTTATCTGACAACCAATCTTGCACCCAATCCTGAACTTCAGGGTAATTCTTGATCGATGACAGGACCTTCCCCTCTTCTATGATTAATTCCATGGCGCCCTCCAACTTTGTTGGGCATTCCACCCCATTATTTGCCCATTGAGTTGCAAGGGACAATCCCAATTATTGGTGTAGAGGTGCCCAGTGCCAAGACCTTGCGGCAAATCGTTTTGATAATTGCCCAACCAACGATAAATATGGGAAAGGCCCACATTGCTTTCCAAAGCAGAGGTAGCCCACCAATCAATGCCACGTTTCTGAGCAGCGCGAATCCATTCATCTGCCATGTCAAAGCCTCCGTGCAAAGATGGTTTGATGACGAGATATTCTGGTTGGCACGCTGCCAAAATTCTATCGATATCCGCAACTTCGCGACCAATCAATTCTTCGTCCAATGCGATGGGTATAGGAGAGTGTTCGGATAAAAAACGCATAGACTCCCATTGGTTTGCCGCGATGGGCTGTTCAATAGAATGAATATTCCACTGACTCAGCGCTTCTAATTTGGAAATGGCCTCTTCTAATTTCCATGCGCCATTGGCATCCAAACGAATCACCACGTCCGAACCAAAACGGCTCCTCAACGATTGGATGAGACTTAACTCATCAGCAAAGTCTAATGACCCTACTTTTAGTTTGATGCAACGAAATCCCTGATGGTACTTTTCCATGGCTTCATGAAACATGGCTTCAACCTCATTCATCCAAACCAAACCGTTGATCAAACAAAGCTTGGGGATTGAGGAAGGAAAAAGATCTTGCCATAACATATCAACAGCAGCCTTTACAGCAGATGGCCATGCCTGGATTTCTTGAAATTCCCCATTCATCCAGGATTGAATTGCTTTTTCGACATCATCCCATGATTCAGTTGATAATCCAATGATGGGAGCTATCTCGCCACGCGCAATGACGGACCCTGCTGAATCATGCAAAAAAACGTAGCAAACATGATGTTGAGTCAAGACATCCCTTGAAGTTCTTGCAGGGCGTTTAAAGTCTAGGTTCCAATGCTTAATGGTTAGCTCGCCGAATTGTTCTTTAAAGAAACGGACTTTATTAACCATTCCAAAGGGGTGTATTTGTTCACTTTCTTTTTCCATAATTTAAAAAGGAACATCAGACATGAATATAAAATGATCAAAGAAATCATCACGGTCCAAGGAAAAGAAAAACCGATAATGACCGTTCCACTGTGCGCAAAGCCCATTAAAAAAAGGCTACAAAAAAAATAAAAGAAAAACAAAAGGGAATATTTCTGGTAGCTCAAATCCTTGATTAAATCCAGGGTTTTTTCAGCATGAATAAAGGTGAAGAAATGATTCACAAAATTGATTAGCAACCAAGAAACACCGATTATATAAAGCATGAAAGAAGGCTGATATACAAACTGGTTAAATGGAAAAAGAAACTTGGCCCTGTACATGTCCAGTTGGGGATAAAGACCTGAACAATATCGGTCTACCATCAATCCTGAAACAATTATCATAATGGCAACCAAAGAGGAAGGTGGAAAAAAACCACGGGGACGAAGAGCTCCCTTTCCGACAGCCATTCCACTCAAAAAAATGGCCACCCAAGGGAAAAAAGAATAGTAACCATTGAACAGCAAAAACGAAGTGAGCTTCACAAGTCCATCATTCTGGAAGTTTATTCCAAAATAGCCCAATCGAAATGGAATGTCAAAATTGATGAGCACCATAGACACCAATATTATCGCCAAAGAAAGACCATGAAGCCAGAGACTCTCTGTCTTTCTAAACCACCCAGAAACAATGAAAGAAGCTCCCATAATGATGAAGACATTCATTCCCCATTTTAAGAAGATTAGTCCAATAACAAACAACACCAACCCCTTTCTCATGTTGTTGGAAGATGCCTTCTTCTGGTTGATGAACTTATTTCTCATGTGAATTGAGGCTCCCACCCCCAAAACAAACAAAAACACACCAACCAACCAATCAAAGAAAATAAAATACACAGGGATTTGCATTCGCTTTGGATCCAAGAGTGCAGGAATTCCACCCACTCCAACAAAGCCTATGTAAAAAGCCACCAAGGTTGAGAAAATAAATTGAAGAAAGTTGACCCCGTAAAAATGAGCCGCCTTTTTTGAATTGTCTTTCATACGTTAGATAAAATCTTGGTCAGTACGAAAACGAAGATAGCATTAAAAAAAACAACCAAGGCCATTTTTTTCAGGAATGGGTCCAATTTAGCTGGATCTTGAATTTTTGCAATGGCACGAATGAAAATGAATGGGATAATCAAAAAGAGAAGAGCCCATTTGGATTGGCCAAACAAGGTGGCAATGAACGCGGAAAATCCAGTAATCAGTAAAACATACAAATACCATTTGGATTGTTTCCATCCCAACCGCAGAGCGACCGTAATCTTTCCCGCTTTTGCATCATCATCAATGTCTCTCATGTTATTCAAATGCAATACGGAGACTGACATCGTCCCCATGAAGATGGCCAACAACCAGGTATTCCAATGGATGACTTCGTAAAGAATATAGTGCATACCCAAAACGCTCAGGAGACCGAAAAAAATGAAAACCGACAAATCACCCAGACCGATATAACCATATGGCCTTGGACCAGCTGTGTAGGCATATGCCGCTATGATACCCGCTAAACCAAAGGAGAGAAATATCCAAAAGTCGGTGAATCGTTCATGGAGCCAGAGCGCTTGATACAAGAACAAAACACCAAAAATCAAAGTAAACATGGCCAATACGGCGACACCGATTTTCATTTGCCTTGCAGAAATGCTGCCCGATTGGACGGCTCTAGAGGGCCCTGCCAATCTCACTTGGTCAGCTCCATTTTCAAAGTCACCCAAATCATTGGCCCAATTGGAGAGGATTTGCAGCAAAAAAGCGGTCAATAAACCCAGGGTTAATGATCCAGCATTCAAGGTTAAACCATCCATTTGAACAGCACCAAGAAGAATCCCTGAAGCTGCCAAGGGAAGTGTCCTTAGCCGTGAAGCGGATATCCAAGGCCCGATTTTCATCAAGGAAATTTTGGAAATTGTTGGAAGTCGGGATCACGTTTTTCCAAAAATGCCTTCTTTCCTTCTTGAGCTTCTTGTGTCAAATAATACAACAAGGTAGCATCACCGGCAAACTCCATTAATCCGCGCTGGCCGTCCAATTCCGCGTTCAATCCGCGCTTGATCATCCTAATGGCTAGCGGGCTTCGTTTCATGATGGTCTTGCACCAATGAATAGTGGTATCTTCCAAATCTGCTAAGGATACCACTTTGTTCACCATTCCCATGTCACAGGCCTCCTGCGCTGTATACTGTTCACACAAAAACCAAATTTCTCTAGCCTTCTTCTGGCCCACATGTCGTGCCAAATAATTGGATCCAAATCCAGCATCGAAAGAACCCACTTTTGGTCCAGTTTGGCCAAAACGTGCGTTATCTGATGCAATGGTTAAATCACAAACCACATGCAAAACATGCCCTCCACCAATGGCATAACCATTGACCATGGCAATTACGGGCTTGGGAATTTCACGAATGCGCTTGTGAAGGTCCAACACATTTAAACGAGGAACACCATTGTCGTCGACATAGCCCCCTACTCCCTTCACATTTTGGTCCCCCCCGCTGCAAAAAGCCTTCTCACCTATTCCTGTTAAAATAATAACGGCAATGTCCTGGCGCTCTCTACAGATATCCATGGCATCGATCATCTCGACATTGGTCTGCGGACGAAATGCATTGTACACTTCTGGACGGTTGATGGTAATTTTTGCAATTCCATCGTACCACTGAAATAAAATATCGGTGTATTCCTTAATCGTTTTCCACTCTCTCATTTTGCTGCTTAAAGTATTCAAAGAACAAATCTAATTCAATTGGGTTCACCTCCCCCGGAGTTTTCACTACCAAAACTTGCACGGCATCATTTTTCAAGAAATCCGTCAAATCCGAGGCAGTGGGTTCATGACCTTCTATAGCGTTTAAGCCCCATCCTTTGATCCATCGAACAATATCCCGGCGATGCGGTGTCTCGAAAAAATGAGGAACCGAAGATTCATTTTTGGCTCCTTCGATAATTTTAAAAATACCTCCTCCGCCATTGTCCACAACGATGACTTTCAAATGTTGCGGCCATGGGGAATGCCACAAACCGTTTGCATCGTATAAAAATGATAAGTCGCCCGTTACCAATATCATGGGCCTACAATAGACCATTGCCGCGCCCACTGCAGTGCTGGTAGAACCATCAATTCCGCTTACCCCTCTGTTACCAAAAAAACGCAAATCGCGCCTTTGCTCGAACAATTGAATGTAACGTACAATAGAACTATTTCCCATTTGAACTTGAGCACCTAAGGGCCATGCCATGGACAAGTGATAAAAAAACTGGATATCTGAATAAGGTCTTTTTTGGAAATAAGCACTCAGATTGGTTTCACTAGACTGGCGATGATTGGAAGCTCCAATCGCAGGATTTTCCTGCCCCATGGCCAATGTCCATTGCGACAAGAAATCTTTCACAGAGCAACGAAAAATGCTGGGGGCAAGACGAAAGGTATTGATAGGCGCATCCTGCCATTGAATAGACCAATGCGTCTTGGATTTGCTTTTAATTAGGGCCTTAACTTTTCGTGATATAACATTGTGACCAAGTGATATCACCACATCCCATTTCAATTCATCGGATTGTCTGGGCGTCAAAGCCATGATCCAACGATCAATACAGTCTATTCCTCCCAAAGCATGGGCGTTGCTATGGGTTTCTGTCAAGACCAGGATATTTGGCCTTTGAACAATCTTTTGAATCAACGGCGCTATCGCATCATCATTGTTCTGTCCTAAGAGAACGAGGTATTGCAAATTTGGCTGATAATCTACTTGGATAACGGAAGTGTCTTGAATCAATCTCTCCGTTGTGCTTTGTGTCAACGGATGAACCGCAGTGTCCTCCGTATATAGCGGCTCTTTAAAAGGAACATTGATGTGCACGGGACCAAAAGGCATCCTCATGGATTGATCCAAGGTTCTTGCAATAGAATGGTGATTCAAAAGCACATGAGACTCTTCTAAAGCTTCCTCGATTAAATTGTATTCATGCTTGATAAAATTGCTGTAAATGCCCACTTGGTGAATGCATTGCCCCTCACTTTGGTTGATGCTCTCAGCTGGGCGATCTGCCGTGACAACAATTAAAGGTATTTCCTGATAATAAGCCTCTGCTATGGCTGGCGCGTAGTTCAAAGGAGCTGTTCCAGATGTACAAATCAAAACAACAGGTTGCTTCAATTGCTGGGCCATTCCCAATGCAAAAAAACCAGCACTTCGCTCATCTACTTTTACATGTACCTCAAAATGCTGATTACCATCAAGGCCAATAGCAAAAGGTGCGTTTCTGGATCCTGGAGAATATACGACATGTCGAATGCCGCGCTCTTGCAATAAAAACAACAAAGATTGAACTGCGGTTTTATTGGATATTCTCATTGGGGTCAAAGATAAAGGCGTTCTGCTTCATCACCGTCTCATTCCATTCCAATTCTGCATGGCTCGTAGGCATTATCCCCCCTCCAACAAAACCCAAAGCCTTTGTATTGCTCCAATGGACACAACGCAATAGCACAATGGCATAGGCTTCTTTCTCATTTTCAACCTGGATGACGCCTCCGTACAAACCACGGTGATACCCTTCATTTCTTCTTAACCAATTCATGGTCTGATTTACCGGCATTCCGGCCAATGCCGGAGTCGGTGACAGCTGGCGCACCAAATTAAAATTATCTCCATCATACTGACCAGATATCAAAGTTTGCAAATGCCTAACCGTCTTATAAGACAACTCATTCATTGATGAATATTGCACGTCTTCAACCCCATTCTGCTTGAGAGTAGTGACAATCATGTCTCTAACTACCTTGTGTTCAGCAACCTCTTTTTCGCTCCACTCCTGTCTGTTTTGGGACGACAACGTTCCGGCCAATGCCATCGTCTCAATATTGGAACCTTTTCTTTTCAATAGCAATTCGGGGCTCGCCGCGATCCACCTTCCCCATATGGGGTGGTTGAATACAACCAAATAAGTCTCCGGGAAGCGCTTTCTTAAGGCCTGGACATAACGCTCGCAGGCTATTTGTTTGGGATTGACTTCGAAACATCTGCTCGTGACTATCTTTTCCCATTTCTCGGTGGCCATGGCCAATTTGGCCTCATCAACCATATGCATATACTCAAACTGATTGAGACATTTACCACCCACCAATCCAGGTTGTGCGTCTGGATAAAAAGGAAGAACATCATTGTTGTTTGACCAATTTCCTGACATCACTCCGCCGCCTTGGGACTGAGGCAAAGTAATGTGATAACCCAAGGATGCTCCCGAAATGAGTGCACCAATGCTGTTCGTCATTTGGCTATTTTAATCATGGTGGTGAGTTTGGCCGTGGCAATCAAGTCGCCTTCTTCATCAACGATTTGAACGGACCAGACATGCATATTTCGACCGATTTTAATGGGGGTGGCCATTCCTGTTACCCAACCATGTCTTTTGGATTTAAGGTGGGTGATGTTGAGATCCACACCAACAGCAATGCTATTGTTTTCCTTTGCAATGAGATAAGAACCAACACTGGCCACTGTTTCAGCCAAGGCTGCACTGGCTCCACCATGCAAAATCCCATAGGGCTGATGGGTTCTGACATCCACCGGCATCTTTGCCACAACACGCTCCTTGGTCATTTCCAACATCTCTATTCCTAGGGCCCCCAACAATGTGGTTTTACTCCAATTTTCGACATCCTGTTCCATCATCGTGTTCATCGTTTCAACTTTGAAAATGCAATTTTATTCTAATTTAGCCAGCAATGGTAAAAAAACACATCTTGATTTTGAATTGGCAGTTCCCCCCCAATAAAGGTATTGGTGGACGAAGGTGCGCCAAACTCGCTCAAGAGTGGAAGACCATGGGACATGACATCTCAATCATATCGCATCAACAAGAAGGAGACCTTAAAAGTTCAAATCTTTGGATTGATGCTGATACCCTCCAATCGTTTGACCATCATTTCATTCGCGATACGAACCAATTCAATGCATTGTATTTCAAATCGGGTTGGTTCAATGCCATACATCTCCAATTGGGGAAAATTTGGCATCGCTTGTTCACCAAGGGCAACCCCATTGATGACGCGCGATTTGCAGAGAAAACCATCATAAAAACGCTTGAAAAAGTTCATCAGAAAAAAAACATTGACCTTCTTTTTGTGAGCAGTGCACCATTTAGTTTGAGCCTGTATGCTTGTATGTTTAAAAAACAACATCCAACAATGAAGGTTTGGTGCGATTTCCGTGATCCATGGAAAAACGCGATCAATTATGGTTTACAATTGCTTAGCAAAAGACAGCTGAAAGATGAAAATCAATTTCAAACCTATGTGGCGCAAACTGCTGATTACCTTTCAGCTCCCTATGTAGAAATATTGGGTGAGTTTAATGATGAATTTGCTTCAACAAAAAAGGTATTGATTCCTCACTTCACGGATCGCAAAATTTCAGCGTCCACCTCAAGTAGTTACAAGTCCGCTCCTTTGCTCACTTATGCGGGCAATTGGTACGAAGGCTCGATGATTTATTTTAAAAATACTTTCGAGCAACTGAACCTATTGCCCGAAGGGGAAAAACCGACCATTGGTTTCATCGGCCACTTCGAAGAACAACTTCAAAGTGAATTAAAACTGATGTATGACAAAATCAATTTTCAACCTTGGATGGCTTCGGGTTTGGATGATGCCTTGATGAAAAGTGACGGCATCATCATCCTATTGAGTGATCACAATCGGGATTTTCACACCACCAAGTTTTACGATTACCTGCCCTTTGGTAAACCTTATTTTTATGTAGGCCCGATGGGTAAGGTCGCTGAAACAATACAGGAAAAACAATTGGGTTGTCTTTTATATCAATACCATCCGCGCTTTTGGAATCAGTTTGAATCCAAAAATGCTCATCTTCTGCTGAAAGAATTCTCTGCTAAGAAAATGGCTACAAAAATCATTGAACATGCTTTCACCAGATAAGGTTTCTATTGTTTGTCCCAATTACAACAAGGCTCCATTTATTGCAGAAGCCATAAAATCGGTTTTGAACAATAGCTATGCCTACTGGGAGCTGATCATTATCGATGATGGATCAACTGACGACAGCATTTCAATCATTGAACAATTCGCTGAGCAGGACAATAGAATCGTTTTAATAAAACAGATCAATCAAGGAGGGGCCATTGCCAGAAATAAAGGAATGAGTATGGCTTCAGGGGAATATTTGCTTTTCATGGATTCCGATGATTTGATTTCAAAAGACTGCATCGAAAATCGATTGTTTCAGGCAAAGAAAAATCCCAATGGTATTGGATGGGTATTTCCACTTCTTCCATTCGAAGGAGATTTTTCGCAGGGTCAATTCCATTCAGCTTGGCTACCTCCCATGAAAGATTTCCTGGAAAGTTTCATCAGCCATGAAATTGCATGGGCTACTCCATCCGTTTTATGGAAAACCGAATCCATTGCACCTTACTACCAATGGAATTCAAATTACCCGCGGCTTCAAGACATTGAGTTTCATACCAACATATTGCTGAATGGAGGCAAGATATTCACCTACCCTGACCATGTTCCGGATTGCTATTATCGATTGGACGAACAGCGCATTGTCCTTGGAAATCGCTATCAATATTTAGAAAAATGGGCTATCGGATGCTCTTTGTACATACATGAATTCTGGTCAAAAGTCCCTGCGCATCTCGCACCAAAATTGAGCAGAACCGCGTTAGCCTTTCTCAGCGTTGCGGGACACTATTATCGGGCAAAACAAATCGATAAACGACAATTCCAATCCCTACTTGAGCGCGGGATAAACTCCACTCCATTGATCAACCACCAACGAAAATTAAAATGGTATGGAAAACTACTCCAAAACTTACCCTTTCATCTGCCTGGAATGAATGCGTTTTTCAAATTTTGGATTCGATGAACGCGTGTACTTGTTGTATTTTTGAACGATGAAAACGCTATATCTAGCATTCCTGTGTTTAATGATGCCCATAGTGGGGCAAACCATGCGCTGTTACACCGATTACCGCGTGTTTCATTTGCCATCTGCCATTAATGAAGGAAAAGACCAACCCTATATCGAGTTCTATTTCGACTTTGATGGAAATTCTCTTCGAGCGTTTAAACAGGAAGAATCCCAATTCATCGGTGCCGAGATTCTGATAACCTTGACCAAGAACAATCAAATCATCGGCTTCAAGAAAGTAAAGGCATTGTTTCCTTGGGAAACAAAGGAAGAACAGCGACAAAACTGTTCAGCATTGGAGCGAATACCTGCTGAAAACGGTGACATTCAAGTAACCATAGAGATGTCAGACTTGGGAGAGCCTGACCAAAAGAAAAATTCACTCAGCGACGTTATCTCTGTTCTGAACCTGAACAAAGGCGCCTTTGTTTCGGACATCGTTTGGGTAAAAGCCTCCTTACCTACGCGAGAACCCAATGCATTCACCAAAGGTGCCGTAGATATTCTTCCATTGATTTCGGATACACGATTTGCTGAGGAAACCGAAATAGAGTTCTACGCAGAGCTATATAACACAGCTCTTTATTTCAAAGAAGAGCCTTTTATTGTTCAATACTCAATATTTGATTTAAAAAACAATATCATCCCCGGGTTAAGCAGGATAAAACGCGAATCGGGAAAACCTGTCATACCGATACTGGGCAAGTTAGACATCAGTCAACTCAATGCAGGCGAATACATTTTTAAATTGGAAATTAGAGACAAGACCAACCAAGTAGTTGCCTCCAAAGAGAGGAAATTTTACAGGAAAAGTGATGTGGATGGCATGGGAGATAATGCTCCTGTTGTAGACTTTACATTTGTTCAGCAGTTCAACGACAGCTTGGCGTTACTCGAACATATCCGATCATTAACTCCCATAGCGCAGGGCAATGAAAAAAATATTATCGCTGAGCTCATGCCTACTTATAGCATGACGCAAATGCAAGGATTCATGTATCAATTTTGGTACAAACGCAATCCGATCTCACCCGAGCTGGCCTGGAATGATTATAAAAAGGAAGTGGCTGCATGCCAAAGTGAGTTCGCCACAGCCATTAAAAAAGGATGGGAGACAGACCGAGGTAGGGTTTACTTGCAATATGGGAAACCTTCTACGCGGGTAGTTCGAAACCATGATCCAGATTACTGGCCATTTGAGATCTGGCATTATTACCAAACCAATAACAATTTACACAACAAAAGATTGTTGTTTTACAACACCAGTTTGAACGGTGACATGGAATTGCTGCACAGTGATATTCCTAACGAAGTGACCAACTTTGACTGGAAAAACATGGTTCGTTCTAGACAGATGAACGACCCCTCAACGGTCAATCGTCTTCAAAACAATCAGCGACAAGATCCGTATTCAGGAGATGAGCTAGAAAGCCTTTGGTACAATCCGCATTGAGATGAAAAAAATTGCGGTTGTTATACTCAATTGGAATGGAAAACATTGGCTAGAAAAATTCTTGACCAACATAGAAACGTGCAGTGGTGGATTGGCCGATATTGTCATTGTTGACAACGGATCAACAGATGCATCCAAAGTGTATTGCGAAGAGCACCACCCAAATGTTCAATGGGTAGGACTGGATAAAAATCATGGTTTTGCTGGTGGTTACAATGAAGGTTTAAAGCAATTGCATCATCCATTTTTGGTCTTGCTCAATAGCGACGTAGAAGTAACTCCGGATTGGCTGAATCCACTGCTGAACTGGATGGAAAGTGATCAAAAATTAGCTGCCGTTCAACCAAAAATTATTGATCACCAAACCAAGAAGAGATTTGAATACGCTGGGGGCGCAGGTGGCTATATTGACCGAGATGGATATGCTTTTTGTGCCGGACGAATTTTCTATGAATTTGAAGATGATTTGGGCCAATACCAAGGAAATCAAGAAATTTTTTGGGCCACTGGTGCGGCGCTCATGATTCGCAATAGCGCTTGGCAAGCGGTTGGTGGATTTGACGCTGACTTTTTTGCGCACATGGAGGAGATTGATTTGTGTTGGCGTTTAAAGAATCGTGGATACACCATTGGTGCTTGTCTAGAATCCACCGTATACCATGTAGGGGGTGGAACTTTGGACCGACAAAACCCCATGAAAACATTTTTGAATTTTCGAAACAACTTGTATTTAATTACAAAGAACTACCGACATTCAAATTTGTTTTTAAAAATCGTCAAGCGGCTCATCATGGATGGATTAGCAGGATTGAGATTTCTATCAGAAGGGAAATTCAATCACTTATTTGCCATCATTCGTGGTCACTTTGCTTACTATGCTATGCTATCCAATATGCTCCGTAAAAGAAAGCTAGAATCCAACAAAATCAAGGAAATCAATAACAAAGGACTTTATAAGGACAGCATTGTATATGCATTTTTTATAGGTGGTAAAAAACAGATGACTGCGCTCAAAAAAGATAGGTTTGTGTAAAAAAACACATGGGCCAGCTCTTACGGCAAAATCCTATTCTTCGTATTGCATTTTATTTTGGTTTGGGTGTTTATCTGCTGAACCATCCTATGCACTTCTATGCGCAAATGACGATTTGTTTGCTTGCCGTTGCATTATTGCGTTTTATCAAAACCAAAATATTCCTTTCGGCCTGCATGGCCAGCATGTGCATGCTCATGGGGTCTGCCCAACAATTTCTAATCACAGATGTCTCAAATAAAAACTTCATTACCGATAGTCCATTGCGTGAGTTCAATTCCTCATATTTGGAAAATGATAATGAAAAGATGTTTCAAAACTTTCTCACGCATCATGACTCTTCAGAGGCCGGATTGATGGTAGCTCTATTGGTAGGAGATACACAATACATTTCCCACTTCACCAAAAGACAATATAAATCCCTTGGCTTAAGCCATTTGCTTGCTGTTAGCGGAATGCACATCGGACTCATTTTTCAATCCCTTGTCTGGTTGTTACAAATCACAACACGGAATCGACTCCCCAAATTAACCGTGATTGCCGGATTAATGTTGATATGGGGCTTTACACACATTGGTCAATACAGTCCCTCGCTGCTGAGAGCAAGTATCATGTTTAGCTTTATGCAATTGGGTAAAATGTGGAATGAACGGTGTGGGGCATTGAATGCCTTGGGTATTTCCTTCCTGGTGCTGTTGATGACAGATCCTCAACTACAATTCCACTGGGGGTTTATCCTCTCTCACTTGGCCGTGTTGGGTATTGTTCTTCACCACCGCAGATGGCAGCAAAACACCATTCACATGAGCCGAATCAAACGGTGGTTCATTCAGTCTTTGGTGACAACGTGGAATGCGCAGCTGTACACTTCGCTGTTCCTCTTGCCCATTACCCTGCTCTTTCCGACCTATTTCTTACTATCCAACTTCCTGCTTGTGCCATTTTTTTCTTTGTTACTGTTCACCTGTTTTGGTGAATGGGCATTTGGTCATTGCATACCACAAATGCCTTTCTATTGGATCAATGAAGGCATACTGGAATTGTTGAAATTAATCATCGCAAAACTGCATGCTTTGCCGCACTTGCAATGGCAACTGCATTATACATGGTGGGGAATTCTTTTGGTATTGGCCCTCGTATCTATGGCATACTACACATTGCTTGAAGCAAAATGGGCGAGGGCATTGAAAATGCTGTTTTGGACAGCCAACCTTGGTTGCAGCATATCCATCTTTAATGCTGCGCTATCCAAACCTGAAATCCATCTTTGGCGCGAAAGAAAAGACAAAAAAAGACTTTGGAGCCATCAAGGGTATGGTCAATATTCAGGGCAACAAAAAACCCCTTCGATATTCTTAATGCAAAAGGGCGTGCCAATAGAACAAAGCCCATAACTTTGCGGTATGGATTTGAGTCAATTCACTTGGGTAGAATGTCCACGGGATGCCATGCAAGGCATTCGTCAATTTATACCGACGTCCTTGAAAATTGCCTACATTAATCAATTGATTGAAGTGGGGTTTGAGGTCATTGACATTGGCAGTTTTGTCAGCGCCAAAGCCATTCCACAATTACAAGACAGTCATGAGGTCATTAACGGTGTTGAGTGGAATAAATCAAAACCTGATTTTCTAGTGATTGTGGCCAATGAGCGTGGTGCAGAGCTTGCGTGCAAAGAAATCCGCGTTGACACACTTGGATTTCCCTTTTCCGTTTCGGAAACTTTTCAGCTGCGCAATACTTCCGCAACCCAAGACGAAAGCTTGAAAAGAATGGACGGGATTTTTGATATGGCCCAATCCACAGGCA
>JACCDO011923811.1_pt1 | contig 22598 bp, 9 predicted proteins | sample 7446101 | NCBI WGS metagenome assembly JACCDO01 (sample SAMN15323440, study PRJNA562643) | freshwater metagenome | isolation source: river surface water | place: USA:Blue River Watershed | collected 2017-08-16
AACATAAATACGCTTCACGCGTATCTTGTTGAGCAATAATCAAATATTTTCTAAGAAAAAATCCAATAACAAATGACCATCAATGATAATAATGACGTTAAAATAGGATTAGCTACGATTTGGGCTATTGGTGTAGGATCTGCATTAGGTGGAGATTATTTTGGATGGCAATTCTGTTTATATGGAGGTTTTGGTTCAGCGTTTATTTCAGTATTATATTGTGGTATATTTTATTGGTTATATGCTGGTGCTATAACAGAATTGGCAGCTAGATATCGTTCTAGTGGTGGTGCATTTGATTTTGTAGAAAGAGCATTAGGAAAAAGATATGCCGCATTAATGGGTGTTTTAGGATTATTAAAATTAGTATTAGCAAATTGTGCGGTAGCGTTAGCTGTATCATCTTATATGGTATCAGGTGGTATGCCAAAATATCTTCAGGCTTTTTGTTGGATTGGTATGTACGGTGTTTTTACATTTCTAGATTGTACTGGAATTCATCAATCTGCAAATATGCAAATTGGCGGAACAATTCTTTGTGTCTTTGTATTATTATTGTATTCAATATCTTGTTTCACTAAGTTTAATGTGGACAATATTTTATCAACAAATTTATATGAAGATGGAATTATTGGATACTTAAAAGGATTACCATTTGCTTTGCAATTTTATGATGGATTTGAAGAAGTACCATTACTTATAGGATATGCAAAAGATCCTGAAAGAACTATTCCAAGAGCAATTTTTATATGTTATGTCACTGTAGCAATTATTGCATTCATGATACTTATTGGTGGTTCTGGTGCATCACCTATATCAACAATTTTAAATTCGGAAGCGCCATTAATGGTTGGAATAGATGCAGTTTATGGTACTGGGACAATTGTTTCAGATATAATTGCATATATAATTGTTATTGGTTTAATTGTTAATTTTTTTTCGTTTACGGTGTTTACAAGTCAACAAGTTTGTGCAATTGCGGAGGCAGGACAATTACCACCGTTCTTAAAATATAGGCATCCTAAGCATAATGCACCTATTGCAGCATCAATTACTTCGGCATGTGTAGGTATTTTTATTACAGCTTGTTTTGCTCTATTATTTGGTGAAGACGGTGCTCAAAATACACTAGTTACTGCTACTCTGATGCCAGCTGTTTTAGGTTACATGTTACTTTTAGAATGTATTGTTGAAGTTAGAAAAAGTATAGATAGTAATAATATTAAAATAACTTATCAAGATGAGAAAAAAATTGGTTTTGATCCAGGACCGTTAAGATTTACTTATGGAACATTGGGTGCAAGATTAGCTCAATTAATGTGTTTTGTTTGCGTTTTAGCATTGATAATATTAGCTCAATCATCTAATGATTTTTTGTATGGTTTAATAGTTTTGTTTATAATTGGAATAATAATATTTGTAATAATGAATTTTTATGTTGATGCTATTGAAGAAAGTGAAAAATATATACATGTTGGGGATGTTAGTGATGATGAAGGTAGACTTATACATGAATTACAAGGTGCAAGTACTACAAATCACAAATTAAGTTATTTAAGTAATACAAATGATTTAAATTTAAAGACATCAAATGCGTATATATATCAAAAATAATATTATTACAATTGTATCAATTATAAATTTTAGAGATTGGAAATTTTCTTTGTATAACCTGGTAACTTAAATTTTGATTTATTGTTTGATAATTTTAATAGTTTATCTTGAATCATTTTTCCATAATTTTTATCAACAGCAGCAAACATTGCAATTGCTCTTTGCTGTAAAAATTCTTCGGCATTTATTAGATTACCAGCAATATTGTCAGTTAAACGTTCTTTTTCATCTCTTGATAAAACTTTATTAAAGAATAAGCTGCACTGTGAATAATTATCTTCATCACCAGTTTCATATCTTTTTATATCCCCTGAAGTAGACTCAATATGCCACTCTGCACTTGACTGTAATTCAGGACCACTAAATGAATTTGGAAAATAATTCGGTGCACTTCCTTGATTTCCATCAACAACCATATTACCATCCCGTTGAAAATTTTTTACCGATGTTGCAAAAGGGCAATTAACGGGAATCTTTTGATAATTTACACCAAGTCGATGTCGATGAGTATCTGCATAACTGAATAATCTTCCTTGTAACATTTTATCTGGTGATGGTTCAATGCCTGGTATCATATGTGATGGTGCAAATGCAAGTTGTTCAACTTCAGCAAAATAATTTGTTGGATTACGATCTAAGACCATTCGTCCAACTTCAATTAATGGATATTCTGAATGACTCCAAACTTTAGTTACATCAAATGGATTAAATGTGCATGTTTTAGCTTCTTGAAAAGACATAACTTGAATATATAATATCCAAGATGGTGGTTGATTATTTGCTATTGCGTCGAACAAATCTCGTATAGAATAATCGGGATCTGTTCCAGCTATACGATCAGCATCGGTAACGGATAAATTTTTAATACCTTGTGATGTTTTAAAATGCCATTTAACGTAGAAAGCTTCTCCGGCAGCATTGATGGTTTTAAAAGTATGTGAACCATAGCCATTCATATGCCTATATCCATCAGGTATACCACGATCAGAAAATAAAAAAGATACTTGATGAACAGTTTCATGGCGCAAAGTTATAAAATCCCACATCATGTTAGCATCTTTACAATGAGTTTGTGGATTACGTTTTTGAGTATGAATAAACGATGGAAATAATATTGGATCTCTTATAAAAAATATTGGTGTATTATTTCCAACAAGATCCCAATTACCATCTTCAGTATAAAATTTAACTGCAAACCCTCTTGGATCTCTTGCAGTATCAGCGCTACCAGATTCGCCACCAACTGTAGAAAATCTAACAGCAACAGGAGTTCTTTTACCAATGTTATCAAATAATTTTGCTTTACAATATTTTTGTATAGAATTACTTGTAACTTCAAAATATCCAAAAGCACCGGCGCCTTTTGCATGAACTACGCGCTCTGGTATTCTTTCGCGATCAAATGCTGCTAAATGATCAATTAAATTAAAATCTTTTAGTAAAATAGATCCAGTTTTACCAGCAGTCATTGATGCTGTCAAACTTGCAACTGGACATCCATTAGAGGTAGTTGCAGTACCACCATGTGGGCATGCTGCAGCATACTGTGGCAATTGATTCTTGGACATTATACAAGATTCTTTTTGTAGTTTGCTGATGTGTTTTTTGGTCGGAATACCATCGCTGATGGTCAAGTCAGGAAAAAATACTATTTCAACTCAACACCAAATATTCACATAAAAAGAAATTATGCATCTTTCAAGAATACAGATTAGATCTTTTGTTTATATACGTTGCCATATACCTTATGAATTCCTTATTAATTTACTTTACTTTAAAAAAAGCAATATTTTCATTGTTTTATTTATTTAATTAATAATTGTGTGATTTGTAGCAGTTTGTTTTTACTTCGTCGAAATGATAACAGAAATTATGCTCAATTTACAAATACAAAGTAATTTGTCATGTCTAGTTCCGGTAATGGGATTTGGAAAAAATAAACTTTTAAACTAAGCTAACGAGTAGTAGTAGTACGAGTCGTACTCGGTAACGTGGATCCAGCATACGTAGTCGACTATTATTTTGAAGAATAAAAGGTTAAAGATTTTGTTAATCTGCATTTTTTATTTGTAAAAATCTAGCCTATAAAAAGGAAATGCGAAGTAGTGGTGGTAATTCGAAAAGAGTAGCTCTTCCGCCATACAAAAATGTTGGAAATGTTACAACAACATCATCCCAATTACATCGCAATCGTTATCCATTATCACCGGTTATAGAGGAAACTACTAATGATAATAACGAAGTTATTGATGTTTCAACTACTAATAAGAGTAGTTTTAAACACTCTAAAGATTTAGATGATAATAATAGTAGTAATGCTAGAGTAAAAGTAGTTATACGAATACGACCATTGAATAGTTTTGAAACAAGTAGGGGTCATCGAAATATTATACAAACAAATAATCAGCAAATTACTGTATGGGATCCTTCTTGTTTTGATGCGGTTAATCGTCAAGAGTTAAATTCAATAGATCCAGCATTTTGGTCACGTGAATTTGCATTTGATAAATGTTTAAATTCTTTGGATCCATCATCTGATGATTATGCATCGCAAGATATGGTATTTAATGAAGTAGGACAACCAGTATTAAATTGGATTTTAAATGGTTATAATTGTTGTGTTTTTGCATTTGGACAAACAGGTGCAGGAAAATCATTTACCATGCTTGGTGATTTAAAAGGGGATCCAACTGGTTATGGTTTAATACCCAGAATATGTTTTGGTATGTTTGATGCCATTGACGCAGCAATTGATATTAGTCATGTTGTAACATACTCACATATGGAAATTTATAATGAAAATGTTAGGGACTTATTAGCACCTGCTTCAGCACCATATTTAAAAGTTCGTGAACATCCACAGAATGGTGTTTTTGTATCAAATTTAACAACTGTCAAAGTAACAAAATTTGAAGATATTATGTCGTTAATAGCTATTGGTGATAAAAATAGAACTGTAGCTTCAACTCAAAGTAATGCCCATAGTTCAAGGTCGCATGCAATAGTTACATTAACTATAACGCAAAGGAGTAGAAATGCGCCAAAAAATGGGTTGCCTACTTCAGCAGTACAACAAAAAATTGGTAAAGTTCATTTAGTTGATCTTGCTGGCAGTGAAAGAGTTGCATTATCTGGGGCTAAAGGAGATAGGTTACGAGAAGCAAATAGTATTAACAAATCTTTAAGTGTTCTTGGGGATGTAATAAAATGTTTGGGTGATTTAAGTAAAGTTAAAAATTATAAAGTTCATATCCCGTATAGAAATTCGCAATTAACTATGGTATTAAAGGAATCATTAGGTGGTAATTCACATGCCATTATGATCTCTGCAATAAGCCCAAGTAGTTTTGATTATGAAGAAACCATAAGTACATTAAAATATGCAGACAGAGCAAAACGAGTGAGATTAAGAGTTGATGCAAATGTCACATTAGGATTATTAGCAACTGATAATAATAATGCTTTACAATTAGTGCCTATATTACAAGCAGAAGTTAATAAGTTACGTGAAATGTTAAGAGTTCAACAAGTAAAACAAGAGTTACAACTAGATGTTAATTCATCCTTTTCTAATGAAGCAACTGAAGTTGAAATAATTGAAATGCGTGAAAGAGTGAAAGAATTAGAAAATCAGTTAGCTGAACGAGAAAAGTTAATCGAAAGATTAGAGTTATCCCGACTTAAATCTCATGAATATGATGAAAATCAAGCAAATATTAAAATTAAAACTGTTGAAAATAATATTCCTATTCAATCAAACATAGTAGCATCAAGTAATAATGTTCGAAGTCGTCCAACTGTTGTTTTATCTGATGATGCAATTGATACAACTCTACCACGTGTTATCAATTTGAATCAAGATCCGTTATTTTCTGAATGTTTAGTATACTATATTCCTGAAGGTAATGTTTTAGTTGGAAATAAAGATGCTAATGCAGACATTTTTCTAAGTGGTCCCGATATTGTATCTAATCATGCATATATTCATCATAGTAGTAAAGGTGAAATATCAATTGAAGTATTAGCAGGAGCCCTCGTTTTTGTTAATGGTGATATAATTTCAAGTGGTTCTCTACAACAATTGAATCATTTTGATAGAATATCATTCGGAAGATTTCATTTATTTCGATTTGAAGGTAAAGGATTTACTGGAACTGTGAAAAAAGTAGATATAAATGACGTTCAAAATAGTGAATCGAAATCAATTAATTCAACTCCTCATCCATTTGGTTGGGAATATGCTCAGGCAGAATTAATGAGAAAAAATGGTGCTAATTTACTCCTTCGATCGTCGTCAGAAATAAGTAACATAATATCACTGTCTCAAGACAAAAAAATATATATAGATTCAGATAAAGATGATTTAGATGATTCTTTTGATAATTCAAGTGGGCGGAATTCTTTATCTAATTCACCTACGAAACCAATTATTCCTCGAATAGCTATGACACCACCTTTAAGTGAAAGATACAATGATGTTTCGTCAATAGAAAATCTAATAAGTGAAAGGTATATACAACAAAGAGATGATACAAGAAGTCATATAAGTAATAATGTAATGGATATTGATTGGTGGGGTAAAACGAATACCGCCAAAATAGGTGATGAAAGGATTGATATACCTGTAGGTAATAGTATTTATAACAAATCGACGGAAATAGATGATAAATTTAAACCCATAAAACCCCAATCTCAATCATTAGGAGACTTAATTAAGAATAAAAATGTAATAGATGCAACATCTCAAACAAGTAAAGCTGTTGATAATAGCATTATTAAGAATAGTGATAGTCGACAGAATTCAGATAATTCTTTGTTTGAAAAGGAAGCGCTGGCATTGCAACAAGAATTGACTCAAATGCAGAAGGTATTAAAAGAAAGAATGTTAAAATACCAAGTGTTAGTGAACTCGAACAATTAAAAGTTAATATGTGTATATAAATTATTATACAGCCCAATCTAAAGTTTTTACAAATTCCTCTTCTGTAAATGCTAATAATCTAGCAGCTTCGATATGAACTTTTTGACGTTTCAATACATCAATAAGTTTCATTTGTTTTTTAAATGCAATCAATAAATCATTTCGCTGCTTTTCAACAATTCGTAATTTAGATTCTAAAGAATCAAATTTAGTGCGATCCGTATGATCTTCACCTTCTACTTTTTGTTGTATTTCTCCTAGTTGTGATTTTAATCTTGTTATTGTTTCTAATGCTCTTTTCAATTGTGTATCTTTAGCCTTTACATTAGCATCGCCTTGTTTAGCAATTCTTTCAGCAGTAAGTAAATCCTTTTTTAACGATGAAATTTCTTGTGTTAATATATCAACATTAGTCTCATTCCCAATCTTACCACTATTATCAGAATTTTTACTTGCATTTTGACGTTTATTTTCGACTTCTAATATTTGAACTCTCTTTTTCAAATTTTTATTTTCGTCACGTTCAACTTTTAATTGCTTTTGTAAATCTGACACTTGTTCATTTAAATGTTTCCTTATTTCAAGGCCATCTTCTACTTGTTTCTGTAATAATTTTTCTCTTGCTTTCAAATATTTAGCATTAGCTAATGGTTCTCTTGGAGTAAGAGTTGAACCTCCGGGACTACCTGGATCAATTGACATGGTATCTTTTGAAGTAATTTTATTGCCAGAATTTGGTCTGTTACGAATTTGTCGACTGGAATTAGTATTATATATGATATTATCATTACTATTATCACTTCCAAAAGATAAATCTACTTTATTATTTTCACCAATAACACTATCATATTTTCGTGATGTAGTTGGTGACGCTCTTGGTATGTTAGATACTCTTGATACTGAGTTAACTGGTTTCTTTAATATTGAATCTATATTTTTTGTTATTTTTTCTTCATCCAATGCAGCATCCATTGCGGCAAGCCGTTCTAAATCATCGTGTTGTGACTTTAATACGGATTTCCAATCACTATTATTCCCCGCCATATCTACTTGGTTGCTGTAAGGCTTGTTCAGATGGCTTATCAGACGGTCTTGTGTCTCTGTTAGACAGAGTCTATTTTTCAAATTTGTTTTTTTTTTTTCTCTTTTTTCGATTTTTTTTCAAAATCAGTTGAATCAAAGCTACTCGTTGATTGATCCTTTGATTATTTGGTGACAATGAGTCGTGTGCAGTATAAACCTAGTCTTAGTAGCCTGCCGTTACAGATGTCACTGTATTATAATGGGTTGTTATCTGTAATGTTTTCAGTTGTTGTTGGTTCGTGTTCTGTATATAAATATCTGTATTATAATAAAAGAGTAAGTATAAGTGTTATAACATTTTGGACGTTTCTGGAACCATTTAGATTATACTATGGATATAAGGGTAATATGAAAGAAAAAGTACCAGAACTCGCGACGTATTTATTAATAACATTATTTCCCCAAATACCATTTGTGTTATATTTATCATATGTTCAACCAGTTAAATTTCCTGTTGATCCCATTTTAGGATCATTCATGTTACTATTTTTAGTCATTGAGTTTATTTTAGGATTAAATTCAGTACATGAGCATATCAGGAGTCAAACGGCACAATTCATGAGATTATGTGAGGAATGAGGTTATATCAACATGAAGGCATATTGATGAATGTTTAATTCAGTATTAAATTGTATTTTAACATTATTTAGAAAGTCAACAAAAAAACAATGATAAGTGTATATTTATAAATTTGTAAAAACTATATTTATTTACAATCGTAATACATTATGTATATGTTGCTTGAATTTCAATATTAATTTTTTTCCAAAGGCTTTATAATAGTCCAATAAATCATACATGATTTTGACTTAGCATGATTTTCTAAGCGATATATATTTCCTGCAGGTACGTAAAATGTATCACCTTTATTGAGCAACTGCCTTTGTGCAGTTGCATCATCCCATTGTGGTACATTGGGATCAGCTATGCCTAATTCAACTGCTCCATCTTGACATTCAGCAACGGTAAAAACTTGGGTACATTCACCAACACCTTCAGCATCTTTTATTGCGCCTCCTGGTAACTCTACAAAACCTGTTATCCATCCAGACATTACACCAGCTATTTCGGGAATATTGAATGATTGTGCTGCAAAACCAACTCCATTTTTACCTTTCGGTCTTTGTGCTGTAATAGGTAATGCTGATGGAGGTTGCAATGTCTCGTTATAACACACAACCCTCGTAATTTTAGAATTCTCACTATTATCATCCCAAACTTCTAACTCATCACCATTCTGCCTATCAATGTAACTTATGCCTTTAGGTAATATAATTGGTTCGCTTTCATTTTCTATCGATTCCTCTTTAATTGAATAATTTTTCGTTAATTTCTTTTTTATAATTTGATCCTTAATAATCGTTTCACGCTTACGTTTTGCTGGTGTTGGTGCAGCTTTTAATAATCCAACAATATTACCTTTTTCATAAACTGGGCGCTCTCCTTTCCAAAATGCAAATCTTTTGCCTTTAGTTGCCCTACGTGATCTTCGTACTCTATCTTCATCGTCATTGTCGTCATCATCATCATCGTCACCATAATCCATTATTACATTTTCATCATCAGAGTCGTCAACTGAACGTTTTTTTATAGAATTAATAAACGATGTTTCGGTAAATCCGGACTTATCTTCAGAATCGGTATCTGATTCTTCGCTATTATTATCAACTTGATATGATTCATCTGGTAATGCATGTCCACGAGTAAAATCAGTGCTGCCTGGTGTTGATAATGAAAATGATGACCGTCTACTATCAGGTGTTTGTACTGGTTTTATTTTATCAGTAGAAAGTGGTGCTTTTGATCCTTTTTTGGTATCTTTACCGAAGCTTACTCTTCTGTTATTACTATTGCCTCCATTTTTCGATTTTGATATACTACTTATTAATTCACCTGGTGTTTGATTTGATGTATCGAAGTCATATTGGTCATCTACATATTCATTATTATCTTCAGGATAATCAATTTGTATGCTTGGTGTTGGCACTTTCTGTTGTCTATTATTTGTAGTAACCTTTGGTGTTGAATTATTTGATTTACTGTTGCTACTATAATAAATTTCATCAACACTATCCTCTAATGGTAATGATCCTCCAAATGAAGAATATCTTGATGTTTTACTTTCAATAGAACTTTTTCTGCCAACTTTTCTTTGAGGAATAGGAATACTCTCAGAGGTTATGTCCATGTGATTTTCTGTAATGATTAAAGTAAATAAAATTTTGATGTAGCGAAAATAACAAATTAATGATATTACCGCTATCACTATCATCTGATATTGAATCTGATGTGTCGTAGTTAAAACTATTCTCGGTCGCGGCTATACTTGTCGTTGACAATCTTTTACTATTGTTTAATACCGGTGATATAGCAACATCTTCATACAAAGAGATGAAAGAGAAAAGTAAGTCTTTAATGACGAAGGAAAAATAAATAGTAACCAATACCTGATGCGTCCCAAAACTCGTCAATGTTCTCAAAACCGTTTGAATCTCGCGTTATTGCCGCCATTTTATTTATTTATTTTTTATCTTTTTTTTTATCTTATTTTTTATGTTTTGTTTAACGAATATTGGTATGTTAGGGTTTTATATTCATTACAATCGTTTTTGTTAAATATAAATCTGAATGAATTAGTGTAATATAGATATCATCCTTATTAATAAATAGATATATTCTTGTCATAACGAATAAAAAAATTATAATATAATTTTTGAAATGTAAGTGTTTGTTTATTTTGCATTATTTTATATGATTAAATTATTGTGCGATGTGGACTGTCGCTTCAAATCATTTTTACAAAGATTTGAGTAAATATTACAAAATCGGGGCCCTGTACGTTTTTTCTTAATCAAAACAAAAAATTGACTCAGGAAGAGCCGGTTGAATTGGTTGTTGGTGTACGTATCAACGTCGTTGGGTAAAAGTTGGATAGCATTAAATGTTTTCTTCGCCTAAAATTGGTTCTGAGAGCCCTCCACCCAATGGTGTGGGAGTTTTGACAAAGAAATTATCGACTTGGGGGTTTAACACTAATCACGCACCAATAACGCAGCCAGTTATAATTGCTGTTAAAGAGAAGCAATCTGGTCCAAGATCAGCTAAATTAAAAGATGTGTTTATGATGGAGGGTACTTCATTCATACCAGAAAATTGGTTCATTCCAACACATTATTCAATTGATGTCAAACAACCTCATGTTGTCCGCGAATATTATTTGAATATATTTGAAAAAATTTTCATATCCTTAGAACGTCCAAAATCCAGCAAACTTTCATTCTTGATATCGCTTACGGTCAACTCTATAATTTTAATAGGCACTGTATGCTATGTTTTGGCTAATGATCCACAATTTCATGTTGAAAGTGATCATTGTGCACATCCAGTTTGTGAGCATGGTAGTACAGGTGAATTTAGTTACTGTCCACATCATGATGTATGTCCTCCTGATCACACACCAGAGCTATTACGCATAGAAGATTCTATTATTTATATTTTTACTGCAGAATACTTGGGACGTGTATTAACTCTATGGTCTGTGACTCCACGAATGGCAAACTTAATTCCTGAAGATCATGATAAATTCGAGCATGAAATGCATTTACAAGAGCCTGATCCTGAAATGACACAAATTGAAAAATATTTCCATTACATAACGGAATGGAAAAATATTGTTGATCTAGCAACTATTATACCATTTTATGTTTTTATTGATGAAGACGAGCATAGTTCGTCTTTTAATTTCATAAGAATATTACGTCTATCGCGTGTGTTGCATGTGTTCAAATTGACTAAAGATAATGAAATGTTGCATTTATTAGAGAGAACTGTCAGATTATCATTGCCTGCATTGTCACTGTGGTTTTTTGTTGCAGGTTTAGGTATGGTTTTATTCGGATCTATTATATTTTTTTGTGAAGGGGGGCACTTTCTTGCCACCCATGATTATCCTCATGGTGCATTTTATCGCAAAGATATTTTTAATGAGCATCATGAATTGACACCATTTATTTCTATTGCGGTTAGTATGTATTGGGTCATATCAACCGCTACGAATACTGGTTATAGTGATATGACTCCAACATCTGAAGGAGGACGCATAATTGCATGTATTGTTATGATATTAGGTGTTTTAACTTGTGCTATACCAATAGGTGTAATAGGTACAAATTTTTCTCATGAATATGAACAAATGCTTCATCGACATACAGTGAAATCGAAAAAGAAAGAAGATGAAAAATCTGCTGAAATTGCAGGTAGTTCTCATGTTGGTTTAGCCGGAGTCCTTGCTAAAACAGAAGTTGATTCTACTAGAATTGTAAGCACCCCAATTGTCAGTGCAATAGCTCCTGACCATGTTAGTAGTGATGTATTAGAAATGAAGTCCCAATTAGAAAATTTAGTAACCATGGTAGAATTGATAAATTCCAAATTATCAAAGACGTAAGTATTTCCGTAAGGTTTAGCTTTAACTTAGAAAATTTATTTGTGTTCGTTATTGTTTGTTCTAAAATATATGTTAGTTACTGTGTGTTCAAAAGTATGATATAATCTAATACTCTACATCTGTATTCATTAAAACAAATAGATTATTATGATTAGTTTTATTAGTTGTCTAATAGAGTCAAATAATTTATTTAGGTAAATTGTTAGGGCAAAAATTGCTAACAGGCAATGTATCGTTTCTAGTCCCGCCCCACTGAAGGCGTTAAAAGATGGCAATGCGACGGTTGAGTGTCCATGCGTCTTCACAGTGGAGCATCGTTGATGACGAGCTTAGAAATATCAGTAAAACTAATCCAGAAGGAATTACAGCTAAAATTACATATTGTTTAAAATACATAATACTTAAACTTAAAATATGGTTATTATATTTAGTGGATAATTTTCAGATAACTATTCAATTTGAGGACCTAATGATGGCCATGACATTATTCGTTTTATTTGGTGATGCAATAAAACTCATGTGCTTACCTAAAAGCGATGATTATGCTTTTGAAATAGCGAATTCAATTTGTTTCTTTTTTTTTATTTTTGAATTATGTACTAATTCTTTCGTGAAATCTACTATTAAATCGTTAAAACCACTCCGATATGATGGGTATATATTCTCATTCTTTTGGTGGTTGGATGTTATAGCTATAATCTCTATGCTTCCTGATATTTCATGGATTGCTAATGGTCTTGGTATTGGAAATATCACTAATAATGTTGGTGGTGGTAACAGATATGGCAAAGCGGCTAGAGTTGTACGTTTAGTTCGCTTGGTTCGTTTAGTTAGATTGTATAAGATTGCAGTTGAAAAAACTAATAAGGAAAAACAAATGCAAGAATTATTAGACTTAGTTCGTGAGGGTGAACTTAAATTTGAAGACATTGAATCACATCAAAAGCTTACTGCAAAGAGACAGTCTAAGTTAGGGGATACTTTATCTACTAGAATTACCCAGCGTGTAATTGTTTTAGTGCTATTAATGATATTATTGTTACCATTAATATCATATTCTCCTACTAATAATGGTGCGGAATATTCGACAAAATTACTTCACAGTATAACATGTAATGTATCATTATCAGATTCGGTGAGGAGAAACTTTACGGAATATTGGGTTGATACACTTTTGTATAGTTCAGCTAATGTTGAACCAATATCGGAGCAGTCTAATCGATATCTCCTTTACTTAAAAGTGGACAGCTCCTTATACAGTGATGAAGTTGTAAATTATCATGGTGCTCTTCAAAGTTATAGAGACAGTGTATTGCAATCTTTTCAATATTCAACCGATGATTCTGGGTCACCGTGTACAACTCATGCAATATTTAGTCAAAATCCTCTTCTTAAATTAACTGCGGAATACTCCATTATTTTAATTATTGTTGTAGGAGTTATATTAATTATTGGATCAGTTGTATTTACAGATGATGCTCAAGTATTGGTTTTAGATCCAATAGATCGTATGATGAATATGGTAGAAGCTGTCGCTAAAGATCCATTATGTAAATATAATTTATCCGGAAATGAGGATGGTCATGAAGAAGAACAGGAAACTAAGTTACTTGAAAAAACAATTGAAAAAATTACTGGTTTGTTAAGAGTTGGTTTTGGTGAAGCTGGTGCTGGAATCATTTCTGCAAATTTACAGTCTAATGGTAGTAATAGTTCGACTATAAGTGCATTGTTACCTGGTCAACGTGTGTACGCATTAGTCGGTTTTTGCGATATTCATCATTTTGAAGAATGTTTACTAGCTTTAAATCAAGATGTTTTAAATTTTGTCAATTCAATTGCAGAAATTGTACATTTTAATGTACATAGGTGGGGGGGGCAGTGTAATAAAAACTTAGGTAACGCATTTGTTATTGTATGGCGTATTGGAGATGAAGTAAGTATATTACAATCACAACAAGATATTAGAAAAGGAAGAATGTCGTCTGAAAGTTCGATCAAATCAACAAAGAGTTCAAAAAATAAAGTAATTGATTTAAAGCGTATTCCTGGTATAGACGAATTAGCGGATCAAGCATTAATAGGATATTTGAAAGTAATTGCAGATATAAATCGTAAAAAGGAAATTTTAAGTTATCAAACTGAACCAAGATTAATGCATATGTTACGTGGTGAACAGTTTAAAGTTAGAATGGGTTTTGGGTTACATGCGGGATGGGCGATTGAAGGTGCTGTTGGTTCCGTTTATAAAGTTGATGCTACCTATTTGTCGCCTCATGTTAATATGGCTGCAAGATTGGAGACTTCAAGTCGACAATATGGTGTACCATTGTTGATGTCTCATTTTTTCTTCGAGTTGTGCAGTACGGTTGCACAATCAAAATGTCGAAAAATTGATGTTGTTACTGTGAAAGGTTCAGAAGTTCCTATAGGATTGTTTACATATGACTGTTTACAAGATCAAGTTTTTCCTGTAGAAAATGTAAAGGGTAAAAAGCCTAGTTATGATCAAGATGATGTCGAAACTAATTCTCAGGTTCGTATCTCTGGTGCCGCTCCTGTGTTTTTAACGGAAAAGGATAGTACAGAAGATGTTTTTGAAGAAGATGCTGATCTATTAGCACTAAGAAGTCATATTTTTCAAGAATTTATTGACACCTTTAACGAAGGTGTTTCAAGTTATTTAATCGGCGACTGGCCTACTGCACGTATATTTTTGGAGGCGTCGAATAAATTAATGGTACCAACATTTGGTTGTGATGGTCCAAGTAAAACATTGTTGGAGTATATGGAAACTAGAAATTGGAGTGCTCCAAATGACTGGGCTGGATTTAGACCGTTAACGTCGAAGTAATAGTATATTTTAAAATGAAATTTACTTAATACTTAAACAGAAATAATAATTTCACTCATTTCTTTATTTTAGATAAAATATCTTGAATGACTGAAGGAGACATTCCATCCAAAACTTGCGAAATTTTTTTCGCCGAATATTCAATTCGAACGTCATCTACTAATTTCGAAATAGCAGCGTTATTTGATTTGTAAATATTAACAACCTCTTTGTCAGACAAATCACTATTAATTACTGAATTAATTTTAATTTTTGCATCGGCAGGTGATAAAGACTTGTGCGATGCTTCAATTAATATATCCTTCAAATTCTCTTCGTGTTGTCGTCTTTGTATACGCCAATAAAAGTATTCCCTGGCGGTCTTCCAGTCAAGAATATCGCTGATGCATCCTTTTGCTTTCATACGACCAGCTCGATCGTGTAAATCGGCAAATTCGTAGGCTATTTGAGTATACAATGGAGCTAGTAATTTCTCACGCGATTTCACTTCATTTTCTAGATTTTTTATGGCATCTTCGCCTGTTGCAGCATTTAATTTTTCGTCCAATTCGTGTAATATTGGGTCTAAACGATGCATAGTTACTTTTTGTTCTTGTGATCTATATTTGACCTCACATATACCAGGAGGTTCCAAGATGCCTCCGCGTGCCTGCTTATCTGCATACATTTCCATTTTATCGATATTTATTGTTGGATCTATGACAACCCATGCACCTCCGCGTAATTCTCCATTTGGAGGAATGTAGACAAAAACTGGATGTTTGTACGTGCGAAGAGAATCTACTATCATCGCACCATATTTAAGAATCTCACCGTACATATCACGAGTTCCACCTGAAAATCCTCGCCAGTTGGCAAAAATAATTAATGGTAAATTTTCGCCGCGATTGAAATCTTGAATGGCTTGGGCAGTTTTAAATGCAGAATCAGGATACCAGACTTGTCCAGCTTGAGGTTGTATTGATTCACGTGATTCAGGATTGCCAGGGTCGGCTGGAATACGTTGTTCAACAAGCCTGGTTTCAACAGCTATAACACCAACGTTTATTCCGCCTAATTTGCCTCTGCCTGTAACAACACTTTTACCCCATCCACCTAAGTACTCTTTGAACGAACCTTTATCAAAAAATCCTGATACGTGAGTTCCGTCGGGTAACGTGTGTCCACCCAACATGTGACGTGGGTCGTAAGGTGTTTTCGATGGCATAAACTCAATTAAACGATCAGGAGGATCATGTGCAACAGCGTTATTCATATTGACGCTATCAAATGTTTTAGGGACATATGCAAGCCAATCAACTACTGCTTGCATTCCTTCTTTATCATTCTGAACAACCTCGTGTGTCACACCATTAGGATACATAATTTGTGGTCCACCAAGTTGATCCTGTGATGTGTAAACTTCTTTGCCTAATAATTTATTTAATGCAGAGTAACCTGTAAGTATCATCGGGCCTTGTTGCATTTGAATAACACGCTGTCCAAGACGATTTAAGTATGCGCCAATACCAACGGAACGACCAGTAACATATGATAATGTAAATGTTTCATCATAAGCTCGGGATGTTTCACCAGCAATTAATCCAGAACCACGTAAATTTTCAACACCAATACCGTGAGTTTGGCCAATAATTGCATCTAAAACATAGTGTGTCTCTGCTCCGACTTTCTTAGGGATTGCACTGACGGTGCCTTTAGGTAGCACTTTATAATCATCTTCTGATAAATATAAATAATCAAAGCCAAGTGAAGGATTTTCTTCGTCTTTAAATTGGACTTTAAATTTTGGTTTCAATTCGTCAACTAGACCAATACGTGCGCCTGAGTTACATGAAATAAAAATACGAGGTAATCCTCTAACTCGTGCATATTCTGATGCCTTAAAAAAGAATTCATCTTCTTGTACACCAAATGAACCGGATTGAACTGTAACGTCGTTGGCAATAAAGACGATTTCCCTGCCTTCAGGATACTCTGGAGTCTTCATAACAGTATGCCATGCTAACATACCAATTTTATTCAAACCTGGGAATCGTTTTTCTTTACTTAACTCGCCATCTTTATTCATCACTAATTCATCAAATGAAAAAAGGCCAACTGGAGGTGACTGTGTAAGTCCTCGCTTTTCGAAATAATTTTGCCAAGAGTTAATTAATGCTATTTCAGCTAAACCCAAAAAATCGGGTGCGTAGGTAGATCCAACACGACGTGCATTTGTACGTTTTAGTTGAACAACGGACGCTGATGGGTATGGATCTAAGACACAAACTTCTTCTGAACCAATCAAAGTACAATACTGCTGAGTTTGACCACTGACAGGATCAATGTACTCTCGATATGCTTCACGTGTGAGCCAACCACCAGTGGAAGAAGTGGCCATTAAACGAAGTGGGACAACACCTTCAGGGCCATTGACTCGGATTTTTACTTCAATTTCGTCAACACGAAGTTTAAGTAATCGAGTAGCATATTTTGATATCAATCCATCCATCACAGATTGGAATGTTGTAATGGAATCTTTAATTGGTAATGCTACTTCAGGCAAAATATTTACAAATACTCTACTCGATGCTGTTTCACTTACACGAGGATCAAGTAGTGCACGTTCTAATTCATCCATTGCTAGTTGAAGTACACGATCAGCTCCAGAAAATTTAGGAGTATCAGTTGAATGTGAAATTGAGCGTAGGAAAAGAACTTGTGGTTGTTCACCTTTAGATACTTTTACCTTTCCTAGGTATAATTGAGAGTTGCGACCAACAGTTGGTAATCGTATTAAATCGTGATTTTCAGCTAATCGATTTAATTCAAGTAGTTGCGGCATTGTTGGACGCATATTTCTTGAAATAATATCTTCTTTAAACATTGAATTCGAGTAAAAATTGAAATAGGATACTTTTTTACCAGGTTTGACCATAAAAATGTTCACGGCGCGAATATCCATTGTGTTTAATTCTTTATTGAATTTTGATAATACATCCTCGGCAACTTTAGCGCACTCTTCCTCGGTTTTGCTTCCATAAGAATTAAAGCCAATGTGTAAAACGTTTAATGGCTCACTATATGTCCCTTTTGATAAAGATTTAGATGCAAGTTGTAATGCACTTGGTAATACTTGAGAAATTTCATCGAAACTAGGTAACATTTGCATATAGCCTCTGCGAGTGGGAGCAGTACCCGTAACAGTATCACGCACCGTAAATGAAAATGTTGCAGAAAGAACACCATTCGATTCTGCAATATCTAATGCGGTGATAGTATGTGCTCTGTATACACGACGTAAATATACTTCCATTGCAGCCTTACGAACGGTTGCATCTTTATCACTCATTAAAACTACAAGAAGATCAACACTTACTGCAATATTGGGTTGTATCGCTAATGCGTTTAAATCTGCTTTAGCTGACAATACAGAAGACCTTAATGCTTCAAGACGTGATTGGAATGGTGGAATGAGTGAATCTTCGACTAATTGTTTTGCTTTTAAGTTTAACTCGTTGTATACTTGACCTTGTAACTGGGCGATATCTGCCAAAGCTGTGCGAAGTTTCTCAGGTAATAGCTCAATATTATATGACCCTACGAATCGCTCTGGTAAAAATTCGATTTGTCTGAGTATTGCATTCATAACAGCTGTCCTGGCTTTAACTTGTTTACGTGCAATTAATTGCGGTATAACGTTCATTAAATTGTCTTTATTAGATTTTGACAGTGTTCCTACCACATTACTTTCATCTAGACCTGCAAATGTCTTCTCGGCATTAACAAATTTTGTCAACAAATCTGTGAAAAGGTTGATAACATCTTCCAGTTTAGAACCTGATAGAAAAACTGATAATGCATTTTCATAATTATGCTCGTATCCATCAACAGCTAAGCTAATTCTCTCCAAAGCGTCTTCAACTGTCATGCGTGTTGGTTCTGGAACTATAGATAACCTATCCCTAAATTTGCTTATCTGTTTCACTTTTGAAGGATCTTTTAATTTCAATGATGCAATTAAGTCGCCGGCGGATAATATAGAACCAGGAGATAAATTGTGCGATATAACACCAGACTCGGTTGCTTTAATTGCCATGATCATTTTCATTGCTTCAACTTCAACATATGGTTGATCTTTGTCGACTACATCGCCATCCTGTTGTAAGAAACGTACTATTTTACCAGTGACATCAGATCTCATTTCTGATGGATTATACACCGTAGGAATCATAACCGTAACACCATTAATCTTCATGCGTAATCCAAGCGCTTCATCTTGTCCAAATAATTGATAACTGTCACCACCAATTGAACATAATAGTGATTTATCTGGTTGTTCACGGATTCTAGTTTCCACAATTTGATCATTAATTTGCAATGAGTAGATATTTGGACCAAGAGTAGTGCATGCAAATGCATACTTTACATTGTCGTATGTAATTTCAATTGGAAATGACATTAAAGACGACACACTTTGAATACCTGTTTGACCTTTAGCTAGTGAATCAGTAATTTCCTTCATTAGGGATTTTACTATAGAATGGGCACGAAAAACAGCGGCAGATAATGCTACTGTATGTGGTTCAATCAGCACAGCCACTGACTTTTCACGGATTATGCCATCCAACCATGATGTATCAATAGTATTATCTTTAAACTCTTGTGTCTCTAATAATTTAATTAAATATTCAACAGTAGTTCGAATATCGCCGCGAACATCAATTTCTTTTAAAGCTAACACCAACGATTTTCGAGCATCTTCTCTTGTTGGTCCAGATGCAAACAAATGTCCAAATTGTGAATCCGCAAACTCGTGTATTCCACCATTTGCACCGACAGAAAAGTACCCCCAAACTTTTGGAGTGGATTGAAACTTGACTCTTTCGATACGTCCTGATGTAGGCTTAAATCCTTCATCGGGATTTTCAGCAGTTATTCTAGCAGCTATTACATGATTGTTTGGATAGACATAATTATCATTGAAAAAGTCGATTGGATCTGCTGTTTTAGGATTTTTACCATAAAAATTTCTAATTTCTGGAATGCGTGAAAGTGAAATGCCCATAGCTACCTGAAGTTGTACTGACGGCAAATTAATACCAGTTAAGCCTTCGGTGACTGGATGCTCTACTTGCAATCTAGGATTCAATTCTAAAAAGTAATATTTATTCGATGCTGCATTATATAAGTATTCTACGGTGCCAGCGCCGATATATCCAATGGATTGAGTCAAACGTTGGGCAGATAATTCCATTTGACGAAATACTTCTTTTGGTGCAATACATGGAGGTCCTTCTTCAAATATTTTTTGAAATCTACGCTGAGTGGAACAGTCTCTACCATTTAATGCGACTGCATTACCATATTCATCGCCAATAATTTGAACCTCTAAATGTCTGGCATTAGTGCATAACTGCATCATAAAAATTGGTGAACCAGGTACTTCGTTTTGTACTTGTATAAAATTGGTTTTTAACTCCTCTATATTTTTTGCCATACGAATACCTTTACCACCACCACCCTCTGATGCCTTGATCATAACTGGATATCCAATTTTATCTGCAGTCTTTGCAGCATCATCAACATTAAAAACACAAGCTTTATTAAAAATATCTTGAGGTATAACACCTTCTTTATTTAATCCAGACTCGATACCATCGCCACTCCATGGGATAGAGGGTACCTTTGCTGTTTGAGCTAAAATATTTGCTGATACCTTATCACCTAATGCAGCCATAACTGATCCAGTGGGACCGATGAATTGAATACCTTTAGATTTTAGAGTATTAGGTAATCTAGGATTTTCAGATGCGTGTCCCCATCCAGGCCAAACTGCATCAACCTTCTGGCTCTCGGCAATTTGAACGATAAGATCGACATTTGCATAATTATTTTTGTTTGAACCAGATGGAACTTCAACGAATGCATCAGCTAAACGTATGAATTCAGCATTTGCATTTAAATCATCTCTGGTGGCCATTGCTACAAATTCGATGGCTTTTTCATCGCCCAAATTCATATACGCCCACTGTCTCATTGACAAAATTGCTTTCGTAGCGGCCATACCATTATTCGCAATTAAAATACGTTGAATTGTACGTTTTCCACCCAAAGTTTTAACGAAATTCTCAACGACTGCACGTTTTTTTGCACTATGATAATATTTATAGAGATTAATTTTGAATTAAAATAAAAATATACTGTAAATTTCATACCTTAACATTGGACCAGTTTCTATGTCCTCAATAAGTGAACCGTCTAATGAATTATCGAACTTTTTATTATCATCATTTAAAAGTGATAACGTTTGGATCGTATACTTTTTGCCATTTGCATTTTTTATGGCAAAGTTACTTTTTATACTACTATGTTTTCCTATAATTCACGTAAATGACTTGAATAAAAATATTTGAAAAAAATATTTGTAAAACTATTTACCTGGAACATAAAACGCAGAAGTATACAAGATGAAAGTAACAAAGGCAAGTATCAACAAGGGATTCATTGTCATGCCCCTGCCAATGACAATTTTTCCTGTACTTTTACCGCGTACTTCACTACAATATGCTTTTTTCATGCCTCGTCACTAATACATGGCTCGGGGTAAACTAGCAAATTACATGTGCATAATTTAATGACGCAAAATTTGAGAAGTATTCACGAAAAATAATACGATACAAATTGATTATTATATTTAACTTGATTTCATATGATTTAATTTTAAATGTGTAATTAATAAACAACCATTGTTTCAATTAGCTAAATATAATGGCGTTTTATTGCATACGAATGAAAAAGGTAGTAATGTGTTTAATAACAACGACATTTTTATAATAATTGGAAACCCTAACAAAGTTAACCCTATCATCGAAATTTTCATCCAATTGGTAAAAAAAAGGAAAGCACAGTAGTGCTATCGACAGTTACTAGGAATGTACAAGAAGTACAACTCCGTCGAGGATGTTGAGGACGTCCGCTTGGCAACTCCGTCCTCAGAATTGAGTGACGTTAGTCATTTAACAAATGAAAAGGTGCAACGTAATTCATTGTATCAAACAATGGGGAAAATATCTGTGGCAATTATTGTTCTTATATCCTTTATTATGATTGCTAGTAGATCTAGTTTAGATTCGAGTATGTCAACATCCTCAACTTCTTTTACTAGTACTTCTGACGATTACGTAATTGATATTATTGTGGAAGATCCCGATTATGGTGAAATTGTTACATTAGATTATTTACCTTGGGATGCGGTTGCTTCTCCTTATCGCAAACAAAAGCTAAGTATTAGTTCATTTACAGTTTCTGACAAAAGTATAGATGTTTCGGGTAGTAATTACGTTGTTACTTGGACTTTAGATGGTACAACATACAGTGGTAGTGAAATTGATTTTTTTATTAATAAAACTGGTGCATTTGATTGTACTGTCACAATTAGTTCTTCATTTGGGCGCAAATTAAGTACAACAAGTACCATATTGCCTGCAGCAACTACTAGCTCCGTCGTATCTACTTCATATACATACGATTTTGTGATGGCAGCGAAATATATTCGCCGTGAAATAAGATCTTTAACTGATGCTGATAGACAAAAGTATTTTGATGCTATGGATACAATGTATACACTATCTGAAGATGATGGTCAAGCATTATATGGTTCCAAATGGCACACTGCTGAATTTTATTCGTACAAGCAT
>JACCDO010926845.1_pt1 | contig 22597 bp, 11 predicted proteins | sample 7446101 | NCBI WGS metagenome assembly JACCDO01 (sample SAMN15323440, study PRJNA562643) | freshwater metagenome | isolation source: river surface water | place: USA:Blue River Watershed | collected 2017-08-16
AACGCGATTCATTAAGCAGCAATGCTAGCGAAACAAGGTGGTATACGAGTATTGGAACAGATAGAGTTCGATGAAGATGACGACATTTTGTATGAAGAAGTTAAAGATAATTTTGATGATAATGATAATGACGATGAGTTAGCAGATGCATTAGCTAATTTACAATTAAAACAGACAAAGGTATCATCACCTACTAGTCATCCTCCAAACGCTAGTAATGTGATAACGCAAGTAAGACCCAGTGTTGTTGATGATTTTATCAGAAATTTCTTAATTAAAGCTGGAATGACTCGTTCATTGGATGTTTTCAATGCTGAATGGTACGAATTACAGTCGAAAGGTAAATTAGCTGCTGAATTATCGACAGCAGTACCTGATATCTACCTAAGAAATGAAGAATTAGACCAACAAGTTGTAGCCATGCGAGAGCAAATGGAAAAAATGAGAGAAGTAGCTGCCAAAGCTCAATCTACTTGGGATATGTTTCGTAAAGAAAGAGATTTTCATCGTATGCATCATAAAAGAGTTGTACATGAAAAAAATAAATTAGTAGACGATTTAAAAAGATTAAGGAATAATTTAAGATCATATGAGCCTGTTATAGAAGAATTAAAGAAGCGACATGAGTCAGCACTAAAAGAAAAAATGTTAATTAGATTAGAACGTGATCGCCTTTCAGCTAAAGTGAAAAATATGGAAGAGCAAATATCAAACGTTGTGAATCAAGCGCCACAAGTTGAAACAAAAGAAACAACTTCTAAATCTAGAAGTGCAACAAGATCCGTCAGGAAACAAGGCACTTTACCAGTTACTGACCCGGCTAATAATCCATATTTAGATTTAGAATTTGATCCAGTTAATGTAGACAACTTTGTTACCACCAAATCAAGTAAAGCCCATTTAAATTCAGTTTCATGTGTTGCTTTTCATCCAAAAAAATCAATATTTGCTACTGGAAGTGACGATGAAACATGGAAATTATGGACAGCAATTGACGGTGAATTAATTATGTCCGGAGAAGGACATACGGGTTGGTTATCAGGGGTACATTTCCATCCTCATGGATCACATTTGGCAACGTCATCAGGAGATGGCACCGTTAAAATTTGGGAATTTGGTCAAGCAAAGTGCACTCATACGTTCACTGATCATTCTCAAGCTGTATGGGGATGTGAATTTCACTATGCTGGTGACTTTGTTGCTAGTTGCTCTATGGATCATACTGTGAGAATTTGGGATCTCATTTCTGGAAAATGTCGTCAAACGCTACGAGGACATGTTGATAGTGTTAATGCATTACAATGGCAGCCATATACATCTAATTTATGTACAGCATCTGGTGATAAAACATTATCATTATGGGATGGCAGAACTGGCTTATGTGTTTTCAACTTGTACGGACATGTTAATGCTGTTAACCATTTAGGTGTTACTAATAGAGGTGACATAATTGCATCTTGCGATGCTGATGGTACCATAAAAGTTTGGGATGTTAGAATGGTTAAAGAATTAGGATCAATAGATTTAGGACCAGTACCTGCGAATAAGTTGACACTTGATCGTAGTGGCACTCGTGCAGTTGTTGCACAAGATGATGGCAGTCTAAAAGTAGTTAACCTTGAAACTATGACTCTGCAATCAGCGTTAACAGGACATGATGCCGCTGTCCAGTGTGTAAGTTTTGCTCCAAATGATGCATTTTTAGTCTCTGGATCTTCGGATAGTGTTCTAAAAATTTGGAGAGGTTAAGATGAATAGTCAATGTATAAAATATGTAAATTAAAAACATTTGGTTAATCCCATAATTTTATCACTCCATCCCAACCGCAAGTGACAATATAACTAGGAATAATAGGATGCCATATTGCTCCCATGCAAGGTCCATTATCGTGTGCTTGAAATTCGCGACATTTTTTCATGCTTTTCCAATCCCATACATGTAATTTACCTTTACCATCACCAGACATCATATATTTACCATTAGGACTAAATCCAATTTGGCATGCATACCCACTATTTAAATGACCGCGAAATGTTTTCTTCTTATTTTGTTTTACTTTGTCACCGCAAAAGTACGTGACAATTGTATTATTCATTGATTGTCCTACAAAAGAATCACCACTTGGATGTATTGTGACGCTTGGTGTACTGTGCATATCTTGCTCTTGTATGTATAATATCGGCACAGGTATTTCAGTTTCCCACACTAATATTTTCTTATCATCACTCGTACTAATAAACTTTCTACCTTTATCAAAAAATAGGACAGCATTACATGCAGCTAAATGATAATTATACTCTTGACATATTTGCCCTGTTCGAATGTCCCATTGATATAAACGATTATCTGCACATGTACTTATAAATAGATTGTCATCGTATGGAATATATCGAGCTTGATAATTCATTTTTTTATTTGTGAAACTTTGTTTTTCTTTACCAGTTGCTACATCCCATAGTTTCATCGATTTATCAAAGCTGCTACTTATAAAAGACGATCCAGTTGAATCAAAATTGATTGAACGTACCGCCTCATTATGACCTAAATATGTTTGATGAACAGTACGATCACCAAATACGTCCCAAATTTTACATGTGCCATCAAGTGATGCAGACAATATTAAATGACCAGTTTTAGGAAACAATTCAATTTCCTGAATACCTTTAGTATGACCCGTATATTTTTTCAAACATTTCTTAGGCACAAAACAATCATGTGTACCATCAGAAGGTCGTAATTCGGCTGGTGCTTTTAACCAAGTATAATCAACTGGTATACTAGGAATTGCTGAAACTTTTGCTTCATCTTTAGCAGAAGATTTTGCAGTTTCTCCCACCTTTTTACTCTGGGAAACGTCACTAACCTCTTCTCTTTTAACAACAAATTCAATTTTCTCTACTTCGACTGGTTCCCATGGACTTGATGAATCTAGTGAAACGGCAGTCATTTTTTGAGTTTTTTTCTTTTTACTTGGCGGCTGATCTTTAAAACTATGATTATACTCGTTTATATCGCCTAATATTTGGTTCGAGTGTACATCTATTGCATATCCGTGCCTTTGAAAATTTCTATATTGTTCATCAAATGTGCCATCATTGACGGAAACACTTTCCATTGATCCTAGACCCATAGTATTATTGCTCCTTTGCCCTTTGTACATAACATTATTTGATGGTTTAAACATATGCTCGATAGAGCAATTAACATTATTTAGCTGTAATGGAGCAGTAATATCTGATTTTAATGTATGAACAACCATTGCGTTATTCCAACTTGATGGCACCGACGCAGAAATGGTAGATGAAGATTCTAGCTGCAGTGTTGGTACTTCTACCTCGTCTTCATCGCCATAGGAGTTGAGAAGATCCATGGTAGCCTTCACTCACCTCTCGTCTCGGGATAATTATTTACAAACCAAAAACCGGTCCTACTCTCTCTCTCTCTAGTCGCGACTCCACACCCCTTGGCAAAAAAAAGAAAAATACACATCATAGAGTCAAAATGGATCGCTTCGATGCCTTCCTGGCCTCAATTATATCTGCCCAAGATAGTTCAAGTAGATGCCAAAGTTATGATGATTTTTTGAAAATTTGCACAAAAGATGTAGACACACAAATTGAAAATGAAATTAGTAGTCAACTTTCAGCTTCATCAGTTGAACCAACTAAATTATCGAAATTGTTGAAGTATGTACGAAATGATTTACCAAATGATAAATCTATACAATTGCGTTGTCGTAGTACGAGTATGTTGTCTTGGTTATTTTCATATAATTTTTTAAGGCATCCGGTTGATTCCAACACATTAGACTCAGATGACGAAACAGGGACAATAATTTATCTATTGATTGCTAATTTAAAGGAAGCAACAAGTAATTTCATCGACGATCCATCTAATAGTAATAATAACCATTTATTAGATGGCACATTATTCCTATTTGCCAATCAATGTATTCCGACACATATAAAAGTACATTACATGGATATTTTGTCAGTGCTGTGTAAAGCACTCACATCGTTTGATGAAGTGAATAAGAAATGTAACAGTTTACATAGAATATTTGGGACTTATTTATTATTTATCAGAGTACTTGCACATATGAATATATCACAGCAAATCTTTGTGAATAATAAACCAGATGTGAAACTAAGTGATGCTGTAATGAAAATATTTATACATTATTTCAAGTCAGAGTTATCAGATTCTAGAAAATATGTCGCTGATATTGTTACTATTAATCAGTTTATAGTTGATGTATCAAATTTATTGCGTATTTTTTCATGTGATGAAGTTAAATTGATAGAATTCGCTACATCATTAGAGGATATGATGCATTATATGGACCATTCGCTGGAGGATAAAGCATCTAGTATTACTGAGTGCGCCATTTATACAACAAAATTAAAGCAAATGATTTTAGTTTTATCTTCTTTATTATATTCGGAAAAAATATGTATTTGGTTTATAGATTTAATCATCAAGGATAATAAAATAGGTGTTCTTATTGGGATTCTACTTAGTTTATTTAAAAAAAATCTCGGTGACATTACAGCAACCATTGATAAATTCAGGTTGTTAAAATGCGTTATTAATGCATTTACTATGGTACCCGAGTATCATGATAAAAAGAGTATTATACGAATTTTTTTTAAATTTGTGGGACCATTTTTACATTATAATGAAATAATAAAGTCTAATTCGTCTCCGAGTCCATCAGACAAATTTCTAGAATCAAAAAAAGATGCATCTGTTGCGAGGGAAGCATATGGGTGCGTAATTTCTTTATTTAGTAGATCATGGCCGTATGGATTTCATATATTGAATACATCCGAAAAAAAAGTTAATGGCACGGAAGATGGTGGTTTAAAAATAAAATCGATCGTTGGTATGTTGATAAGTGCGTTAAATGGCGATTCTATGGTACAAATGATAAATAATAATGTAGTTAGTCGAGATTATGTTTATGAAGTTATTATAAATTCATCTAGACTAATGATAACAATGTTGAATGCAGTAAACGTGAAGGATTCTACTATTTGTTCATACTCCTCAACGGTAACCAATCAAGAATATGAAAATAACCCCTTAGAAAATATGATCGAAATTTCACAAAATTTTGATTCTGGTTTATTTGCACCGACTAATTTTGATAATACGATTACATTTGACATGAGCATGATTGCTACAAAAATTGAAGAAACAACGCAGTATTTGAAATGGTTGTCGATATGTTTTCAACGATGTAGTGATATGTATGATTTGATACAGCTTGATGATAATCAACGATTGACGGTGAAGGAAATTGTAAAAAGGTTAGTCTATTCTTGGCAAATAGCAATTAATGCAATTGGAACGTATTTTTTATATTTTAATACAAATGTCTCGACCCAGTTCACTCAAACTCAAACATCACATACAATATTTACGTGTGATGGTGAGGGTAATAGGGATGATGTATTATCTGTTATCAAACAAGAGCCGACGTATGAATATATTATTTCAACCATTGAAGCATTAGTTGCAGATTGCTGGTGTAATTGTTGGAGCAAAGTAATTGGCAAAAGTATGGATAAATCTAGAGGTCTATTTATTGAATCTGTATGGTGGATTTTACATAAATTTTCAGCATTTAATACTGAATTAAAGCATGAGAAATCTTTACATATAATTATATCTGAGATACAAAAGGATGATATCGCATGCACTATGACTGCGTATATATTGTCACTAACATTTTGCCATGTTAAGCTTTTATCATTAAATGAGTTAAATATAATAGACATAACAGCATTGAATGAATCGCCTCTTCAATTAATTTTTCGTGCGATAAATCGTTCAACAAATAGTATCATTCAGACAGAGTCAACAATGAATTTAGTTAATTTTATCTTATCATACCTATTGAATCCTTTGCGGAATAATTACGTCGATACACCCCCTTACCTGCCATGTCATGATAATTTTTCAAGTGTATACTATCGTCCATGTATCAAAGACGAGAGGTCTGTCAATCAAGTCATATTGTGTATAGTGTGTTGCATGATCTATGCCATAAAACCTACCACGGCGGCTAATGCAGAAATTTCGTGTGAACAAAAATTACCCGTGGCTATTGGATTGGGTAAAATTATTAATATCCCACTATTGTTAATTATGAAAGGGCAGATGGGGATGAATATACTAGCATCAAAATTCTCACCAGATTATTCTAATGAAGGAAATTCTCATGCGAATAGTAGTGATTCGTATCATTTATCATCATTATCTAATACTATACACCGATCACAATCCACTATACAGTCATCCAATCTTGATGATACTGTCCACATTTGGCGCGGATTTTTGAATTCGTGGTTAAAATTACAGCGTGATGTTGATGAAAACATAACAGACCAAGACAAACTTGAACAAATACAGCAAGGTTTAGGATGTTTGCCTTTAACATCGTCAAATTGTAGTCAAAACCCTTTACAATTAGAATGTGGTGGTATTTTAACATTGAATCCTCGTTCACCAGCTATGTTGCTGTTTGAATTTGATGTTTCCATAAGATTAATCTTAGCTGGTTTAGAAGAAATAGATAACAATAAGTCGCACAACAATGATATATCTTTACGGCGTACGACAACATGTTGTAAAAATTTAGTTGATATTTTCGTAAATGTAATAAGTGGATGGTGTCAAGCTATAAAATCAATAAAATATGACGAGGTTAGTTTTGGTAGTACACAATATCAAAAATTTTCAGAAGATGCAAAATGCTTGCTGTCTTCAACTACCTTACACCATATCTTAAAACTCCTTAAAGGGGATGAATATAAGAGAGGATCGAAAAGCTATAAAAGTACAATTTTAAGCAATTTTTTGCTAAATAGTTCTAGTCAAATATCGATTAGTAAACGTAAATTTACTAGTTCTGGTTTAGCTGATAGTATTGGAGCTAAAACTGGTAGCTATGAGTATGTACAATCATCATCAGTACATTCAACACCACAAAGGATTAATAATCACAACAAATTTGAAGAAGTGATAGTTGGCCGACATATAATAGTAATATTATCAATAATTTGTGATACTATTTTAGCCGTTGCTGCACCATCTTCAACCTACGCATCATATAAAAATATATCAAAAGCAGCATTAGATACATTTGAAAATAGTATTTTGTCTAGTTGGCCATTGCTTATCATAGAATGCATTAGTGACATTATAGTTGCACATGACCACACCGGAAAAGAAATAATTCAACGAATCATTGATTTAACTATCAATTTTTGCACCGAGTTAGTAAACATAGATAGTAAAAATTTCAATATAATCAAGAATACCGAAACTCGTAATGAAATTAACAATTTCTTACAGCAGCATAAAGCAAAACTAGATCATACCATATCTACCTCATTAAATAAAATTTTAACATCGGAAAAATCTCCATCTAGTACATTACCAACTACATCAAGTCCAATGACTGCAATATTTAATAGTAATACAAAGACTGATGTCACTTACCGCAAGAGAAAACCAAGTGACGATATAAACAGTGTTGAATACGTAGAAGGAAATAGTTCTCACAGTAAAATGAAGTACAATGAAACGGAACTTATCGATACTGAAAGCCATTTATACAGTGATAAGGAAGTTGATTTTGATTATTCAGCTGCTACGGCCAGTGCAAATGCCGAATTGAACTGTCAAACCAAAAATTCTGATAAATTTGTTAATAAAAACAATTGCGATGAATTATTAAAATACTTTCAGGGAGCTTTAGAAAGTATATCTGCTGCTATCACTTATGCCGATAGTATTGATGTGACAAAGAGCGAAGCTGATAAAGAAGAAATCAAGTCAATTTTACTTGACCATCAATTAAAATTACTAAACAATGCTGGAATAATTACAAATATGTTAAAAAAGTTACAGTAAATATATAATTTTGTATTATGGCTCTCTCTTAAGAATTTTCTCTTCCTCTTTACTTACCGCATACAACGCTAATCCAAGTAATTGTAATGCTTTAATAAAGCTACAAATATGATCAAATGCACTCTGCCAAGTTATTAAAAATTTGATATCAAGTGCATCTTTTATTTCAGCTTGCCTCGTATACGCAGTGTGGAAGTGTTCATCAACCGTGGTTAAAGTTTTATCAATATTTCTAGATAATGTTAAAATAGATGTCAAGTCATACGATCCTTCGATGTATACACTATCCTCGTATAATTTATGTAATACCTCACTTGCTAAATTTAATGCAATACCAGCCTTTTTAGATAAATCAATAATTTGGGTATTCATGAAATAAACAATACTTATATTATTAGTTAAATCATCATACTGATTTAGTGATGACATTGTTCTAAGAACAGATTTAAATGAAGAAATACCACTATTAACGGCTATACCAGAATTAACAACATTTTTTGTAGCATCTAATAATTTAGAATAAGGTCGTAACGGGAATGTTCTGTACCATAATTCAGGTTCAAAAACGACCAATGATAATGAACTAAATTGGGTATTTATTAAAGAATTTAATTTTAATAAACTTGTTTTGGCGTCAGTTAAATTTTCATCGCATTTTGAAAATACTTCATTTGATAATGATGGTATATCTATGATAACATTATCACCCACTTTTATGTTAGTCTCTAACAATGTATCTTTTGCAGATAACAACTGATATTGCTCATCAACTAAAATATTAAATGATTTTATTGAGTTTTCAAAAATTAAAATAATTTCTTCAATACTTTTAATAACTTGATTTCGAATAACAGCTTCAGTTCTATGCGGCAGTATTATATTATCAATAATAAGGTACACAAACACACCATAAAACGTTTTCTCTATACGAATAAATGCACCTCCACCACTGCTATTACTCAAAGGTCCCATAAAAATAATAATAGGCGTAAATCCAGCGACAATTGCAGCATATCCATGGTGTTTACCTTCTCTAAAAAAAGCACAAATCAATAACCACGCCGCTATCCAACCAATGTAGTTATTCATACTGCATACATCTACTCCACATCTCATAAGTTTGTGTATAGCATATGAGTAAATACCACCGATAACTGTGCCTTCAAGACGTTGGTATCCAAACAAAAATGACGACGAAGAGGAATCTTGACGAATAATAGCAATAACAATTGTTGCCCATAAACTATTTTGATAAAAATCTTCGGAATTTCTAAATACAACAAATATTGCCATAAAGCATATTGCCAATGCAATTTTTACCGGCTGACTATACAATTCAATGACATCTTTATAATTGTAAGTATCTCTTAATGTAATATCCCGCAAGTCATAAATATATTGGCATAAAGAATGATACGAACGCGTACAAAACTCTTTAAATTCCCATGTTTTAGTTTTATTTTTCGTATAAATTTTACTTAAACCCTGTACTAAATCAACCAAGATAAACAAGCGAAGTAAAAAAGAATGCCTCTGACCAATATTTTTGCGTAAACTATACCTCAAAGTATCTTCTTTAATCTGATTTATTAACATTATTTCTGGATCTATTAATTTAATCTCACTATTATTAACGACATTCGATGTACCGTCAACATCATTGTGACCCCACACATATTTCTTCCTTACGAATTGATATTTACATAACAACTCATCAGTAAATTTATTCATACGCACTTTGCTTTCATTGGACATATCTTGATAATACTCTACACTGCTGTAATTCTTTCCTGGTGTAACAGATTCGGATACAAAATTATTATTTTTTCTTGGTGAACTATTATTTATACTTGATACCGAATTTAAATCTTGATTCATATAATCAGTTTTTACGCTAGAATTATCTATTTCGTCATCATTACGCATCGATTCGTTGTTTGTGCCATCAAAGCATACTGATTCCACATCTAAATATGTTTGACTACGATGTCTTGTTTGAATACTTACGTTACTCGTTTGTTTAAAATCGTCTTGATTATCATTATTATTTCTAAGATTTTCCGCATTGAACCGGCTAAAAAACTCGAATAATTGTCTAAACATACTGATCCTAATTGGTTCATGGTATTCTATATTTTCGAAATAATTTAGTAGTAACTGTATTGATGAATCCAATTCAAATGATATTTTATCTAAATGGTTATTAATATGATGAACAAACGTTTTGTGGGTTGTATTTTTAATTATATTTGCTGTAATATCACGCAAATTACTTATTTCATGAATTATTTCACCCACTTGAGTATGAAACAATCTGAGTGACTCATAAAATGCGGTTAATTTAGGGTATAATATGACTTCATACTCACTTGGTTCAATTAATTCTTTCAAAGAATCTAATTCAATTTGCAATACTTCAATTTTATTTTCAATTTCTGCTATGTATAAATCAGTATACTCATTAGTAATAAAACTACGGATGACGCTATCTATTATTGAACTAATAATATTACTAATTTTGTTGACTTTTTCTTTAGCTTCAACAATAGCCAAAACTGGATAAGGAAAACACGAACAAAATACAGAAATAGTAAATGGAACAAATGTCAATAATAATAATTTGTAGTATATATATAATCCCATGTATGACTTATCTCCTTGTGTTAAATTTGGCAACAAAGAACCAACGACAAGACTAACTCCACCGAATATTTTACCTATTTGACCGATATAACTACACCTGTTTAACCATACAACTGCAATAAATAGGAGAAATAATTGTAATATTTTATAATTCCATGTTAATCCTATGATAACAGCTATAAAAGAAGAAATAATAACAATTGGTATTACATCCCAATATTTCTTTAATGCAACACCAATAAATTTCGATGAAACAACAGCTGCTAATGTAGGCGATACATAAGTAACAACACCAGAAAAATGAAAGTAATTTGCAACAATAATACAAAATACACATGAATAAACAGTTAATATGGCATATCTTATTTTATTGTAAAATGCGCGACCGTTGGCGACAAGAATCATGACTTCAACGTAGAGCAATAATCAGCTATAAACTGTCACATATCAAGTATCAATTATAAATTATCAATGACGAATGGCATCATGTACTGACAACTTAGTTGTCACAACTACCTTAGACAATCGCCGGATAATTCAGGAACCGAAATTATATTGATAAATTTACTTTACAAGTTCTCGCATTAAGTGACTAACACTAATAATAATAGTGACAACAACAACTAAAGTGTTTAAATAAAATTATTACATGGAACAAAATAACTACTTTTTAAACATTTATTTTAATTAGATTCTGCGATTATATTCAAGAACAATTAAAAGCTTTTTTTAAATTTTCTTCTTTGATTAGTATATTTTACTAGTTAATAAACAGATTTATGACAGGATCTTAGTTAGGGGTTGTCGTGATAGATCGTTAGGGAAAATCATCACCTTTCCTGAAAACGAGAAACTGTGGTTACTCAAGGAAATGATTAAATTTTATTGTCTTTTTGCAATATTAACCGCTATATGCAGCGCTAACATAGTGTCTGCAAAAGCTGATAGTAATGTTAATTTAGTTTCTCCTTCATTTGAAGATTACATTAAATCCCACGGATTAGAGTTTTCTGTACGTAATAAGAACGTCAATTTTGACGAACGTAAAGCAATATTTAATGCTAATGTATTAAAAATGAATGAAATTAGTAGGAAATATGGATTCAAAACTAAAATTAATAAATGGACACATCTAACTAATGAAGAATTAAAAAACAAATTTCCTACGGAAAAATCTATCGGTGAAATGAATTATGTTGATGCTGTTAATGAAAATATGGAATTGAAATCTTCAACGGTATCAGCAGTATTGGCATCTAGTGTTGATTGGGTTGCAGCTGGAGCGGTCACAAAAGCAAAAGATCAAGGTAGTTGTAGTTCTAGTTGGAGTTTTGCAGCAACCGGTGCTCTTGAAGGAGCTTATTTTATAAAATATGGTAGATTGCCAGGAGGCACAGCTTGTAATGGGTTTCAGGGTTTATCAGAACAGCAATTAATCGCATGTGGAACTTCGAATAGTGGTTGCACTAGTGGTACTTCTGCTAAGGCTTTTAATGATGTAGCAACATTTAATGGTTTACAATCAGAATATAGTTACCCTTACATTATAGGTCCATCAACTACTACTCCTACATGTTCAACTAGTGGTGGCGTGAATGATCCAAATGTGGCCACTGATTCGAAAAATCCATATTACACCATATCTAAAAACAACGTCACAGAAATCATGAAGGCAGTTGCCAGACAACCGGTAACAGCTATAATCAACTTAGATATGACTCAATATGTTGGATATACCGGAGGAGTATTAACAGCTCCTAGTCCTGTCGTATGTTCCACTGTTTCACATAGTGTATTGATAGTAGGTTATGGTACAGATGCAAGTGGAGTGAAATATTGGAAAGTAAAGGATTCATACGGATCAGATTGGGGGGAAAATGGTTTTATCTACATCAGTCAAGATACAAATTCAGATTTTGGTCTTTCATGTTATGCATCATATCCTAATTTAGTTACTAGTACAACACCACCACCATCAATTGCACCTACAGTATCTCCTGCTCCAAACTGTGTAGGAAATATTGTATCTTATTTACCTGACTACAATAATTATGTATCTAATCCTATATCAATCGGTACAATGTATGACACACGTAATATTGTTATTATTAGTGCATCATTACATGGGGATAGTACTGGTTATCAAGATATAGCGGCAAAAATTTATCCTGCATTGTATGTTTTTGGTGCGAATTATACTCAACAATGTTGTTCTGCATACGCCGCAACATTTATTTCTGGTTCATGGGTTTATGTAGCAACATTATCTCTTATTGCATCGAATACCGATGTCTATGCATTTAATCACGAGTCCTGGAGAGCTAAGATCAACACAAATACTCCGATGACAGCAACTTATCTCCAATCACTATATACCTCCAGAGACGAGATTGTTAACGTTATTACCGATACTGATATTGGTTTGGGCATTAAAAACGTCAAATATTTTTCTGTCAACAATTATACTAGTACTGCACCAACAATTAAAACCACGACAATTGGTGCTTCCTATAACAAAAAAATGTCTCCAGCTGAAGCTGCAGGCACATTTTTCTTCGTATTAGCTATTGTTTCATTGGTTGGCTTCATACTTTATGCAAAGAAAAATAGTGGATATGAAAAAAGTGATGATGATGCTGGTGATATTTCAGCAGAAGAAAATATTTCAACTCTAGAAAAAGGCAAACCAAAGAAACATGCCGCAACTGATGATGATGAAGAAGACGATAGTCTCTAAGTTCTAGATTTTAAAACATTTTGATGGATGTAAACATATAATAAATACAAATTAGTAAAAATTTACAATTCTTCTTTCATTAAATGCTTTAATTTTAAAATTAATACTGGTTCAAAGGTATCTCTATAATTATCAGTTTCTTGAGTCAACTTATTTTGATCCCATCCGACTCTATCAACATATTCCCATCCATCTAATAATAACTCAAGTCTAATTGGTCCATAAATTCTCATCATATTCCATACGAGTAAATCAGGCCCAATTGGAACAGTTAGAAACAGTAACCCATCCACTTTCAATAAATCTTTCACTTTACTCATACCTTCATTAATATCTCCAAATGGATCTAATTGATCTCCATAACGACCTAAACCAGAATGGTCAAATGCAGATATTGACAATGCAATATCATAAGTGCCAAGCTCATTTGAATGATACGAAAAAAAATCCAAAAAGTTATGTTTGGATATCGTTTTAATTTTATTATGGTGATATGTTAATTGATTGTAGTCGATAACTGTTATTTCTTTCGCTCCTAATAATATTGCCACTGCTTCAACCCAAGGCTCTTGTGATCCGAACACCACAACTTTAGCAGAATTAAAAATATTTCTATTTAATACCATTGCTAATATAACCCACTGTTTCTTAGTTAATTTATTCGTTAGTATTCGAGGGTCCAAATCCTTATAGTTTTGCTTCAAGTACTCAATATTTTCTGAAATTTTTATAATTGTCTCATTCAACGAAAGAGCTAATTTATTAAAAGATGCCTCTGAAAATGTGTAGTGATATCCTAAACCATTATTTGAATCATCAACGAGAAATGTTTCCATCGGAATAGTACCATTCATGGTGTATAATTTCGTATCCGGAATTACGGCTTGATAACAATTAGTATACTTTAATAATAAACACAACATCACCATAATTAACACATATTTAAAATTAATTATGGTAGGTATCGACATCTTGAAGTTAAATCACCAATTAGCGAGATTATCTCACTGAATTATCTTAATTTAACTAATTATTTATGACAAATTATGAGTCAAAACTGAGTCAAAAAAAAATTTTTATAAAAAAAATTTTTTGATTAAGAATCCACACCTCTTATCTGGTTATTGCAATATCTCATTGAATATATTAGGAATAACTTCAATTTTAGACATATCAGTGTTTATCAACCTATTTTCAATCCTTGGTAGGGTGGTACTTAGTACAGTATCGGATCTATTTCGCGAGTTTAAAATTATGGAAAAATAAACGATCGACCCGGCCCTTTTAGCAAAATAAAGAAAAATGCGACGTTACGTCAATACCGTAGCACTAGGTACGGTGCGTTGAGGTATTACTTGTAAAACAAATTAATTAATTTCGGGAGTAATGGGAAGTAAGTAGTAAAGAACAAATATGAATCGGCATAGGTCAACAAGGGGAACACATGATTTATTATCTATCAGTGTTAAAAATCGAGAAAAAATTAAGCAAAGTTTAGAATTAAATGATGATCTCAATAGTCACGAGGAGGAGTTATATTACTGTAAATCAATTTCTGATATATTTCATTCTAAAAATATTCCTATACTTCATGGTATTGAAATGCCAAATTCGATGCAGCCATTTACCTTGGATAATGATGAGATAGAACAAATGTCCATATTAAATCACTCCAGTGTTTTGAAATCATTGAATAGTATTCCTAGAGTCATTACTGACAAAGAGAATCCAGTTACGAATAATACAAGGAGAACTGGCAAAGCGTCAAAAGATGACGAATTCGACTTTAAATTTAAAAGGGCTATGACAGTTATGAATTACGCAAAAAAGGTATTGGATAGTGGCAGAATATTATTTGAAGCGGCATTACTTTTTGATGAAATTAAACAATATGATTTAGCTATTAAATGCTACGAAAGAGCAGTAATTAAGATTAATTCAGGAGATGTTGTTGATACGTACGATTTACCGATAACATTAGAATATAAGAGAAAAGTCGAACGAATGAGTAAATTTCAATTAGCTTCATTTTTAAAGAAACGATCTGAATTACGCGAACAATTAATATTTGCCGAAGATGAAAGGCAAAGATTACGAGGAATCGTCGCTAATTGTCAGTTATTAAGATTAAATTTGAAACGCAACAATTTTCCTGGTGCACATAATGCAATGTATCATGCACTGAGAGACTGTAAAACACAAGTGGAAAGGAGTGAAATATTATGGTATTGTCATTCGGTGCTCAAATGTTATGTTAATAGTGAAAAGTATGAAATACCATTGGATCAGCAAATATTACGAGGAACAGCTGGCACAGTTGCAGAGACACATATTGATGTGTTACATGAATTATTGGAAGAGAATGCAACAAATTCTTCTTTATACGAATTTTTAGGTTTGAGATACGCAGAAAAACAAGAGTTTGAAAAATCTTCATTTTATTATGTTAAAGCACGACAAATTCAAGACAATCCTGCTTATATAAGTCGCAAAGAAGAACTACAAGATAGAATAAAATTGACTAAAGAATTTAATTTTCTTGGTCTTGATACAATAGATAATGTCAACAACTTTCATAAGAAGCAGACCATAAAAGACAACAATTACACACCAGCAACTAAGGTAATAAAGGATTATAGTACATTTCATGGATTACACGACCATGGTGAAATGGTCGTACTAGTTCCACCTCCACAAGGTTGGGAATAATAATTATTATTAAATTTATTTAAATTGTTTAACAGTGTATTTAAGATTATTTACATACGAACAGAATCATCAAGTTGCTCACTGGTACACTTTTCAAGTATACCATTTAAATTAAATAGGTTGCGTTTCACAGGTTCTTGTTTCGCTGCGTTTTCATCACCATATGATCGATTGATAGATTTATCTGCACTTCGTACAATAGAAACATCTTCAATTTGAACTAAGGATAATTCAATATCTTTATCATTGATAATATTTTCTAGATTTTCATGTTTACTAACACTTGAATCAAGAGCACTTTTATGAACAGAATCGTCAACGAATTCACCATTCATTTGTGATTTTTCACCACCAAGTAAAGACTCTAATCTTTCACCATAAACAGATTTAAGTTGGGATAATTTACCTTGAACTAATTCGCGATGATTTGCACACTCAGCTACTACATCCATAATAGCTTTCATCATTTCGCGTTTTTTACGCTGATGTTCTTGACGAAGTGTATCTCTTGCAGCCCTAGTTTCTGCTGCACGCCGGGAAGCAGCTGTACTACGAGCTTCTTCAACTGCAGTATCACATAGTCTTACTAATCTAGCTTCCATTGCATCCATTTCTTTACTGTGTAATTCTGCTGCTTGGTCAAATGCTTCACGTTCGCGTCTATATGCTTCTTCATACCTCTTAAGCTTAGATTCAATTTGTGCTAAATTTTCTGAAGTTTCACTGATTTTTAAATCTGATTCTTCTGCAAGATCTTGCTGTAGTAAAATTTCAGATTTATATTTACCGGTTGTATCGCTTAATTCTGAACGAATAACTTGAAGTGCGGGTAAAATTTCATTCTTTACATCAGCCTTCAATAAACCATCTCGCTTTTTGGCACCTTGATCAATTTCTATTTTGAGATGCTTACCTCTCGCATTACGAGCAGTATGAGGAACTAATTTCAAATCTTCGGCAATTGATGTATATGCACGGGACACATCAACTAAATTTTGTAATCGATCACGGAAATTGATTTCAATTTCCCAAACCTTTTTATTTAATAACTGTCGTTGCTCAGATAGTTCAAGTTGAGCTGCTTCTAATGATTCTCGCTCTGCAACCATTTTTTTTACATCTTCGGGAGATATTTCTTGAGTAGAAATTCGTTCATTAATACTTTCTATTTCTTGTTTCATATTGGCGATGTTTACTTGCATTTTCTTTAATTCAATGTCTCTTGACTTAGCTTTATTATCTAATTGCTCTTTGTGCTTTTCAAGTTGTTCAATTAATTGATTGAATTTGCCAAGATCTTTTTGATAATCTTGCTTACGTTTCTCCAATTCAGGTAAGTATGCACGACGATTTTCAAGTTGTTCTATCTCTTTCATAAGAGATACATTCCTTTGTTCTATTACAGAAATTTGTTCCCTTAAATGATTATTTTTTGATTCAATAGAAGATACAAATTCTTCTTCTACTTTTTCATAACGATCATCTTCGCCGGCTAAAAACAATTGATAACCTTTACGTAAGTACGCAAAAAATGCTTTTCCTGATACAAAGTCATCATTAGTATCAGCACCATCAACTTCTTCATTTAAATCATACTCTTGCTTGACTTCATCGTAAGCTAATAATTCAATTAACCACATTAAACTCGCTAATAATGAAGGCCATGCATGCGGTGAACCAACTGCAGCGATGTTTGATTTTGATATTTGAATAGGATATCCTAGATACTTGAACATAGTAACGACTTCGTCCTCAATTTTTCCACTGCTAACATAATTAGGATCTATTTGTTTAAATAAAAATGACACAATGTTGGTGAAATCTTTGACGGCTGGACGACTTAATATTTTAGGATTAATAGCATGATCAAAATTATGTCTAGCTAAGTGCTCTAGTAACGTGCGAATACTGCTACTCATAAATTGTTTATCGGATATATTACGCGGATCATTTAATCTATTTGTTAAACTAACACTACTTCGAGCATTAGTACTTGATTTTCTGTTAATAGAAAAATTAAGGAATAATAAAATATTATACTAGTAAATGGATAATACGCGTACCTTGAGACTCCTATAGATGCTCTTCTTGAGGATCCTAACCCAATCTGATTCATTGCAGCAACATTAACACCGATAGATGTGCGAGGTATTCCAGCAATTGACTGCCTCGATGGCTTCATCACGATATCATTCATAACTCCACCGTTAGATATACGAGCAGGACCTAGAGATACTCGAGATGAGGTACCATTTCTACTATTTAATGTAGACTGCGATACTGGTCCGAGGGTGGTACGGCGACTCATTTTATTTATATATTTTTTTGTGTCAATTTTTTTTGATTTTCGATTTTTTTTCCAACGGCTACAAGGCCTCAAAAATATTTGCAAATATGTATACGTCTTTTCGTTATGATAACAATGTAAGAATAAACAAATAATGATCACAATTGAATATATTAAGATTAATTGTACTCTTTTCATAATATAAATTATTGTTGAATTAAGGTATAGTAAATCAAGTATCTCTATCATTAAATTGATAATTTAGTATTATATTGCTCCCAATGAATCAATTTTACTTTATATCAATTAATTTCGAATATTTGATCATAGCCTGTCTGGTACCGCATTGATGACGAATCGTCGTCGTGAATCAACAGAAATACAGTACTGCATTTGTGTGTCACGACGGCAGATCCAGCCAGTCCCTGCCCTGATTGCACCAAACGATATCGATTGATACTGAAAAAAATGAGTGCATATAGATCACAGTTTGTAATTGCCATGATGTGCCTATTGTTGGGTATCGCGTCATGCTTGTACATGGTTAAATATAGGGTTCCAACTGTTAATACTATGAATTTACATATGAATGATGCATCAAACCTTTTCCCTACGATCATAATACAGTCAAATAAGATGAAAGTGCAACAGAGTACTACTAAGTTGAATGCCTCATTGGGTACATTTTCCCATTCTGTTAGTACGCATCTACATCAATCTACATCTTCAAGCAATGTAGATACCAAAAGATCTAATATATCAAACATAATTGACGGAATCAAAACAAAGCTTCTTAAAATTTTGGATTTTTTATTATCTCCTTTCAAATTATTATTTAAGAAAGAAAGTAAATCAATTATTTCTGCCCCAACAACATTTATTTCTCAAACTGTAAGCAAGGGTATGGATAATATTGCTTTAGCCAAAGGCAAACGATATGCTGCCGAAAAGTTAAGAGAAGTTGATGAATTAATTGCTCAAGCAAAAGCTAAAAAGGAAGCAGCAATTACTGAGCCAGGACGATGGCCACCTAATATCACTAAGTATACCGGAGGAAAAAAATCAGTTGGTGATCTAACCGAATCTCAATTAAGAGGCAAGAGAGTTCTTGTTAGATGCGATTTAAATGTTCCATTAGAAAAAGGTGTGATTACAGATGATACACGTATTCGTGGTTCTATTCCAACAATTGCATATCTAGTAAGTAAAGGAGCAAAGGTTTTATTAACTTCCCATCTGGGTAGACCAAAAGGGGGTTATGAAGCAAAATACTCTTTGGCGCCAATTGCTCCAAGATTATCGGCATTATTAGGCAAAAAAGTGGAATTAATTCCAGATTGTCGAGGTGTTGCTGTCGGTAAAGCTGTGGCTAATATGAAAGAGGGTGATGTTGTCTTACTAGAAAACTCTCGTTTTTATCCAGAAGAAGAAAAAAATGATAAATCATTCGCTAAAGAACTTGCATCGAATGCTGATTTATTCGTTAATGATGCTTTTGGAACAGCTCATCGTGCTCATGCGTCCACTGAAGGTGTTACTAATTTTTTACCAACTTCAGTTGCTGGGTTCTTATTACAAAAAGAGCTAGATTATTTGCAAGGTGCTGTTGACCAACCAGTGAGACCGTTTGCTGCAATTGTTGGTGGTAGTAAAGTGTCATCTAAGATTTCAGTCATTGAGTCTATGTTAAGTAAAGTTGATAAATTGGTTCTAGGTGGTGGTATGGTTTTCACTTTCCTTAAAGCTCGAGGAATCAACGTTGGGAAATCATTAGTAGAAGATGATCAACTTGAGCTAGCCAAAAGATTAGAAAAAATTGCCGCTGAAAAGGGTGTTAAATTATACCTAGCATCAGACGTAGTTGTTGCTGAAAAGTTTGCTGCGGATGCTGCTAATAAAGTAGTTGATGTCAACGAAATACCTGATGGATGGATGGGTTTGGATATTGGACCAAAAACAATCAAGGAAATTCAGGATGGATTAGCAGATTGCAAAACAGTTATTTGGAATGGACCTATGGGTGTATTTGAATTTGATGCATTTGCTAAAGGGACCAACGCGATAGCTACAACTTTAGCTGGATTAACCAGTAAAGGTTGTATTACTATTATTGGTGGCGGTGACTCCGTTGCTGCTGTTGAGAAAGCAGGTCTTGCCGAAAAGATGTCCCATATATCAACTGGTGGAGGTGCATCTCTAGAGTTACTCGAAGGTAAAGTATTACCTGGAGTTGCCGCACTAAACAATGCTGCTTTATAAATTTTAAAAGTAAATTTACATAAAAGTCAGTAATAATTAAAAATAATAATTTTACAAATCCTAAGTTATATTTTATTATCATCACTACCTGGAACATTTTCATCTTGATCACTTAAAAGCCTAATTTTCAACGAGTCCGTATTCGATCTGACACTTAATGCGAGTAATACAGCAGGATCTGCATATTTGAATCCATAACTAATATGCAAGAATACAATATACGTTACAAACATTAAGGATGCTAGCAAGAAAAAATAATAATCTAAGTGTCCCTTGTTGATATCTTCGGAGATCCACATATCGTTAGGATTAGCATTTACTAACAAGGTAATAGGAATCGTGATCCAGCTACCAAGTGCAGATGTAAATAAATTTCCAGCTTGTGAGACTGATCTTACGGTATTCGGAGCTTGACTGTAAAAAAATTCTAAACTTGTCACAGATGCGAATATCTCTGCAACACCCATTATGGCAAATAGTGGAATTTGAGTTAGAATACTTATTTTACTCATCTGTGGAATATCATCGCATGTTATACAATCCAAGGCCAATAGGCCATCAACAAGCGTATCACAAGTTCTATGACAATTTAATGGTTCCTCATCATCGTTACCTGCGTACCAAGATTGGTATTTATATGGATTATAATCATCAATATTGCGACATGGACTTATATTATCCCTAGCGCTTTCACTGTAATAATTATTTTCTGATGGTGTATTATTTTTACGAATAATTTCTAATACAGCCGCCATTAACATGACTATCGCTGCAATTATGAAACCAAGACCAATTTTCCGTATCATAGTCAATTCCATTCCGTACTTGCGTAGTGTTGGATACAGGTACGTTTCAAATAATGGCACTAAAGCTAAAATTGTTATATTATTGAATATATTCATTGTTGCTATTGGAATTTCTAATGTCCCAACTTTGTTGTCCATAACACAACCTTGTAATTGAAATGCAGTTTTTGTCTGACCATAGATAGCCCAAAATGGAACCATAACCAATAAGAAAGGTATTAAACGCCATAAATATTTCGCGCCTTCTACATCAAAAAACCCGTAAGAACCGCCATTACTAATTAGTGCCGCGTTCAAAAAGTCACCTGTACCAATGAGTTTATTTTTCTGAATGAAATCTAATTGACCATTATCATGGGATACTTTGGCAGATATTTTAAATTCTTTATTATTGCTACAGCAAGTGCGTGTAATTGATTCATATATAATTCCAGCTATTGTTGGTATCATAGACCCTTCTGGCTTTTTAATAGTATACTTAGATGAACCAATAACGTAGACAATTATACCGCAAATAAAAATTAAAGTCGCAATCGAATAGCCTACAAAAAAACCCCAATCAGGTCCTCCTAAAGCATCACCTGCTCCGTATTGACAAATATAACTGATCAATGTATACGCTATCAGAGCTCCAAGATTTATAGACCAATAAAAATAAGAAAAAAATAACTTAGACTCCTCCAAATCTTTCGGATTGTTTGTAACATCGAATTGATCTGCACCTAAAGTTGAACAATTTGGTTTAATACCTCCAGCGCCGATAGCAACAATATACATGCCCATAAATATCAACGCAATTTTTTGTTTATTTGGTATTGTACCACATGTAAATAGCATTAAACCTATAACATATAGGACACTAAACACTAAAATCGTACGATATCTTCCTAGATATATATCTGCGATCAATGCGCCAGCTAAAGGTGTGACATAAACCATACCATTCCAAAGATAAAATTCATTCACAGATTCAGCTGAAGTGTAATCTAATTGAGTCTCAAAGAAAAGTACCAGGGATCCCGCAAATCCATAATACGCTAACCGCTCACAAAATTCAGTCACTATAATGTATGAAGCAACATCTTTAAGAGTGCTTGTCATTTTATCATAAAGTTATTATTTCATAAATTTGGGAAATTGTTTTTCAGAAAAAATCCAGACCGAGTCTAAGATGACGTACAGTACCAGCCAAAGCTTCCGTGCAGAAAGAATTCTTGGACAAATTACGGTAT
>JACCDO010337048.1_pt1 | contig 22593 bp, 19 predicted proteins | sample 7446101 | NCBI WGS metagenome assembly JACCDO01 (sample SAMN15323440, study PRJNA562643) | freshwater metagenome | isolation source: river surface water | place: USA:Blue River Watershed | collected 2017-08-16
ATGATAACGCTTGTAGCTTTAGCAGTTAGTGGTTTGTCGTACAGAATTCCTTGTCCATCTGCAAACCTTAGGAAATTAAAAACTGATAAGTCGATAACGTAGGCAATAAGTCCGATCACGCCGAATTTACTTAGTTCACGACTAAACCGGTCAATTAAACCCTGAATATTCACTAACTAATCGTAACTGGCGCTGTGCCACTTTATATGGAGGCATATTTGTTTAGTTATCCAATTAAGTACTGGCCTATTTATCTAGGGTGGATTACGGAAATACCTTTTGCGTCATTTTCGGGGTAAATTTCTCGTATTAATCGAAAGGCGCTGCGGTGGTAGCTCGAATTTTGGTTGTCGACGATGATCAGGCAATCTCAGAAATTCTTGGCATCGTTTTACGTGCCGAGGGGTTTGAACCATCTTTTTGCGCTGATGGTGACAAAGCGATGGACGTCTTCCATCAGTCGAATCCCGATTTAGTTTTACTTGACTTAATGCTTCCAGGTCGTGACGGCATAGATATTTGCAGGGCCATTCGACAAGAAAGTGGAGTTCCGATCGTCATGCTCACTGCCAGAAGTGATTCACAAGATATTGTGACTGGACTTGAATCTGGTGCTGACGATTACATAGTTAAACCAATTAAAAATAAAGAACTTATAGCCAGAATTAGAGCACGCTTGCGCAAAGTCGAGACTCCTTCAGCTAAAGAAATTAAAGTTGGCGACCTTGTTATAGACGTTGCTGGTCACGTAGTTCGGCGAGGTAACGATATCTTGCCGCTAACAGTTCTTGAATTTAAATTATTAATGACACTAGCTAAACGACCTTGGCAGGTTTTTTCTCGCGAGGTGCTACTTCAAGAAGTTTGGGAATACCAACATTCAGCAGATACTCGGTTAGTCAATGTGCACGTGCAGAGACTTCGAGCAAAAGTTGAAAAAGATCCAGAGCGTCCAGAAATTATTTTGACCGTGCGCGGTGTTGGGTATAAAGCAGGAACTGTTTAGTTCGTGAGCGAAATGAAAAAACGCTCTTCGTTCCCCATGTTTTGGCGACGAAATTTACGGTTACGTCTAGTCACCGTGACAATAGTTCTGTCCTCTATAGTTTTAGGACTTTTAGGTGCTCTACTTTTACAGCGGGTAACTTCGGGTTTATTGACTTCTAAAGAATCAAGTGTGATTACGGAAGCAACAGCGGCAGCTCAAGAAGTTCAACGTATTTTAAATGCATCTGATACTGGAATTAGCACACCGAATGTCACTCGCTTAGTTGACTCTGCAATTACCGCAATCGCAGTAAGAGCAGGTGCAACTGGTTCGTATGATGCATTGTTACTTGCAAGTCCAGAAATTTCAGGGCAACCCGAACGTGGCACTCGTTTAGTTAGCGAAACTTCAGTACCGGATGAACTAAGGCAAGCAGTTCGTGAATCTGGAAAACAGGCCTGGACATACAGTCTGCTTTCTTATGAAGATGGTCGAACTGAAAAAGGAATTGTCGTTGGCTCCAGTGTCAATATTCCTAGAGTAGGTCCGTACGAACTGTACTTACTTTTTCCGTTGACAGCCGAACAACAAACTTTAAGTTTGGTGCGTGGAGTTGTTGGCGCCACTGGAATCGCTGTACTAATCGGTCTTGGAGTTCTTGCTTGGTTTGTGACAAGTCGCGTTACCGGCCCAATCAGAAAAGCAGCACAAGTAGCAAGTGAGTTAGCAGGCGGAGATTTAGATCGCCGACTCACTGTGCGTGGCGAAGATGACCTGGCCAGACTGGCTACTTCGTTTAATGACATGGCTGAAAGTTTGAAAAGCCAAATTAATCGACTAGAAAGCCTTTCTACGTTGCAACAACAATTTGTCTCAGACGTTTCACATGAGTTGCGCACTCCATTAACTACGGTCCGAATGGCCAGTGAAATGATTTTTGAAGCGCGCAAGCAATTGGATCCGCAAGTTGCAAGATCAGCTGAACTTTTAAGAAATCAAGTTGACCGATTTGATTTGCTGCTTAGTGACCTTCTTGAGATGAGCAAAATTGACGCTGGCGTCACAGTTTTAGACGTATCGACTTTTGATTTAAGCGATTTAGTTTCTCAAGAAATTGAATCCGCTAATGAAATTGCGAAGAAATACGGAACAAGTATTACTTTCTTCGATCAAGGCGGTAATTCTGTTATCGAGGGTGACGCAAGACGGGTCAGCCGCATCGTTAGAAACTTGTTAGCAAATGCAATTGAACACGCTGAACAAAAACCAATTGAAGTAAAAATCAAAGGCAATGAATCTGCCGTTAGCGTTGGTGTTCGCGATTATGGTCAAGGAATGAATGAAACAGATTTAGAGCGAGTCTTCGATCGATTCTGGCGAGCTGACCCCGCTAGACAACGCACTTTGGGAGGAACTGGGCTGGGACTTTCAATCTCGATCGAGGATGCCAAGTTACATGAGGGCGACTTAAGTGTTTGGGCCAAGCCAAATCAAGGAGCACACTTTGTTTTAACTTTGCCGCTGCGCAACGGTGAACCGATTGAACAATTGCCGATTAAGGCAGGTGCGAAATGAAAAAAATATTTTTTGTTATCGCAGCCTTGATATTGACTGGCTGTTCCGGAATTCCATCTTCAGGGTCCATTAAATATGGTCCAGAAATAAACACCATCGAATCTGATCAGTTCATTCAGGTAATTGGTCGTCCGCCAACACCTGGAATGACTCCAGAGCAAATAGTTCAAGGTTTTCTTACTGCGATGGCGGACTCAAGAGATGATTACGCGATTGCCAAACAGTATTTGACTACCGGGGCTGCCCGAAGTTGGAAAAGTTCGGCAGGAATAACGATTTATGATCAAAATAATTTTCAAGTGTCACTCGAAGATACGGTAGCAACTTTAAGTGCAGCCAAGTTAGGCGAAATAAATTCGACTGGGTATTTATCTGTGGCTGGAGCCGGTGCGACATTAAATTCGCAACTTCGGATAGCCCAGGATATTCAAGGTGAATGGCGGATTGCTGAATTGGCAGACGGGGTTTTACTCACTATCAACGACATCGATCGAAGCTTTAAAGGCTATCCAATTTATTTCTTCGGACCAGATCGAAAAACATTGGTTGCTGACACAGTTTTGTTACCGCAAACTTTAACTGGTTCAGCTACTGCGCTAGTCCAAGCTTTACTTGCTGGGCCATCAAATAAATTAGAAACTGCGGTATTTAATTCGTTCCCGACAGGAACTGCGTTGACCTATGGTTCTGTTCCGGTCACTGAAGGCGTTGCAAACATTGACTTAACTAATCAAATACTCAGCGCTGACCAACAAACTAGATCACTAATGTCTGCGCAACTCACCTGGACATTGAGTACCTTGCCAAACGTTAATTCCATATCAATTACTGTTTCTGGACAACCAATAACAGTTGCCGGTGTATCTAGCGCTCAGTCAGTGCGTGATTGGGCACAATTCAATCCAGTGCAATTTACTGGCAATGAAATTTTGCATTATGTCCGTGATAATCAAGTGTTTTCGTTAAATCTAAATGGTGAAGAAACGCTAGTTGTTCAAGTTAATCCAGCTTCACGGGTAAACATAAGTGAAGTTTTTGGTGCACCACAAGGAGGAAGCGTTGCTGCTGTTACGACAGATAGCAAGCGCGTACTTGTTAGCACTGGTCGAGGTGGCCAGTTTGAACAGGTAGCTTCTGGTGAAGCAATTTCCAAACCAAGTTGGGATCAATCTGGTGGAGTGTTTTATTCCGATTACGGAGTGGGGATATATGAAGTCGACTCAACTCGCGCAGTTCGGCCAGTCAGTTTTGAAATAAATGAGTTAGCTTCGATCAGTCAGGTGAAGCAAATTGCTGTTGCTAAAGATGGAGTTCGAGTAGCAATGGTTGTTTCAGATGGATCAATCGACTTGTTAGTTGGTGGGGCAATTGTTAAAACTTCGAATTCAACCACGATTGTTGGCTTACATTTAATTGAACGAAACATCACCGCAATTAAGGATTTAGCTTGGCAAACACCAACTTCAATTGCAGTTTTAGGCAGTGATCCAGCGGGTGGCAATTTAATTATGGATGTTGACATTGCCACTGGGACGCATACCTCGACCGTTGCACCGGTCAGTGCACAGTCATTAGCCAGTTCTATTGGCAAGCAAGTTTATGTTGGTACCGTAATTGATTCGAAGGCTGTAATTTCTAGGCAAGTTGGATCTAACTGGACTGATGTAGTTTCTGGGTATTCACCTTATTTTTCTGAGTGATTCACACCGTTTGGATTTCCACCTGCGTTTAGTTTTCGCTTAATAATTAGCGAATTCTTTATCTACTCAAAAAATGTCATCCTTAATTCTCGATTTACTTTTCACCCCAATTTGCCTTGGCTGTAAAAAACTTGGTGATCATGTTTGTCGTGATTGCTTGAACAGGTTAAAAATCGTAAATCGCCATGATTTAGCCGGGATTGAAGATTTAATTTGTGCAAGCGATTATTTGGGATGGCTCCGTGATCAAGTCGTCGCTTATAAATCTGGCAAATACCAAAATGCAATTGGCTTGGCTCAGGTTTTGATTTCTAAATGCTTGTCTGAATTGCCCGGATATTCATTAGTGCCAATTCCATCAAGCCCAGAGAAAATTAAAAATAGGGAAATAGACACGATTGGCCACATAACTCAAAAAATTCAAAATTTGTTGCCTTCTGTTGCGGTATCTCCGGTATTGAAATTAACTAGAAATCTTCCTGATCAAGTAGGTCTAACTAAAGCGCAGCGACTCAAAAATCTGCAGGCTGCATTTACCTGCATAAAAACCCTTACAAAGCCTGTAATTCTTGTTGATGATGTGGTTACTACGGGTGCAACTCTAACCAGTGCCGCACAAACGCTACTTAAATGTGGAGCGCCAAAAGTTTACGCTGTTGGATTATGTGCTACTGAAAAACTAAGTTAATTTATTACTACGGCATCCACCTGGGTCCGTGATTGCGTTCGACAAGTAAACCTTCGAAGATTATTTGTCTAACAAGCCGATGCCAGCCGCAGGCAAAGCGGTCCACGTAAGACGACTCTTGGTCGTTGAGCACGGTGCGGTTTAGAAGTAAGACCTGCCTGATGAGCAAAAAAATTACTTGTCAGAGAGTATTAGTAGTGGCGAATAGACGCTGCGAAAATTCCAGTAGGCGATTGTGGGGTCGAAAATCAGGTCGGCCAGGTGGATGTCTTTTTAAATGCCAAAGCGACGGTGCCGAGCAGCGTACGAACGTAGCGCGCGCAAGAAATCCACTTTCCGAAAACTCGGCCAGTATGCTTCTTCAAAATAAAATTCAGAATGTGCACTCTGCCAAAGTAAGAATCCACTAAGCCTTTGCTCACCTGAAGTGCGAATGACTAGGTCAGGATCTGGCTGCCCTTTTGTGTAAAGGTGATCGGCAATATGTTCAATATCGATCATGTCTGCTAATTCTTCAAGCGTTGAACCAGCGGTGGCATGCTCTTTGAGAAGAGATTTCACGGCATCGACAACTTCGCGTCTGCCGCCGTAACCAATCGCTACGTTAACCAAAATCCCTGAATTGTTTGCTGTTTCTAAATCAACTTGGCGTAGCAAGTTCGACACGTGTTCTGGAAGTAAATCAAGTGACCCTACCGGGTGAATTCGCCAACGACCTGTAGCAGCTAAATCTGAAACCGTTTTTTTAATTATTGAATAAAGAGAGGCCAGCTCTTTTTCATCGCGAGCTAAGTTGTCCGTTGAAAGCAACCAAAGGGTTACAACTTCAATGTTCAGCTCTTCACACCAACCTAAAAAGTCAGCAATTTTTTGGCCACCGACTTCATGCCCATGGTCAGAACTCGAACCTTGATCGGCTGCCCAACGACGATTGCCATCCAAAATAACGCCAACGTGTCGCGGTAGGTCTGATTGTGGGATTGCTCGAAGTACCCGTTGCGCATAAAGCCCATAGGCAAACTCACCTAAGGTCGAGCGAATTTTTCCCACGGACTTAAGAATAGTTCAGGCGACATTTCGTTACCTACTGTTAACAATTTGCTCATTTTTCTTTCGGCGTGGCGAGCCGATTCAAATAAGCCGTTGCCATATGTTTTCAACTATCAGGACAGGGGAAGGTCCTGTCCTCGAGGACAACTGAAACTTGGGGTGTCGTTAGTGACAAAATCTGATTCAACCCGACGCACATATGTACTAGACACCAGCGTGTTGCTATCAGATCCCGGGGCCCTCTTTAGATTTGCCGAACACGAAGTAGTGATTCCCGTTGTAGTAATCACTGAACTTGAAAGTAAGCGGACTCATCCAGAACTTGGCTATTTTGCACGTAGCGCATTGCGATCGTTAGACGATTTAAGAATTAAACATGGCCGTCTTGATGCGCCACTAGAAATTGGAAAAGATGGCGGCACAATTCGGGTTGAACTTAATCACACGAACTCAGATGCACTTCCAGCAGGATTTCGACTCGGTGATAATGACACTCGAATTTTGTCAGTAGCAAAAAATTTAGCTGATGAGGGTTGCATTGTTGTATTGGTAAGCAAGGACTTACCACTTCGAGTAAAAGCCTCAGCAGTTGGTTTAGAAGCCGAAGAGTATCGGGCCGAAACTGTTCCATCTAGTGGCTGGACTGGTTTTACTGAACTACAAGTTTCGGCAACCGAGATAGATGAGTTATATGACGTTGAACTTATCGATAACGATGAAGCTCGTGAACTCCCTTGTCACACTGGCGTCGTTTTATCTAGTGAACGGGGAAGCGCATTAGCTCGAGTAACTGCAGACAAACAACTTAAATTAGTTCGGGGCGATCGAGAAGCTTTTGGAATCCATGGAAGAAGTGCAGAACAAAGAATTGCCTTAGACCTATTACTTGACCAAGAAATCGGAATTGTTTCTCTTGGCGGTCGGGCCGGTACTGGCAAAAGCGCGTTAGCACTATGTGCTGGACTTGAAGCGGTTATGGAACGTAGACAACACCGAAAAGTTGTAGTGTTTCGACCTTTATATGCAGTGGGTGGGCAAGAATTAGGTTACTTACCGGGAAGTGAAGGCGAGAAAATGTCGCCTTGGGCCCAAGCTGTGTTTGACACTCTATCTGCTGTAACCACGCCTGATGTGATTGAAGAAATTATTGATCGCGGAATGTTAGAAGTTCTTCCTCTCACACACATTAGGGGCCGTTCACTTCATGACACATTTGTGATTGTGGATGAAGCACAGTCTCTTGAGCGCAACGTCCTTCTAACCGTTCTATCGAGGATTGGAAAAGATAGTCGCGTAGTATTAACGCACGATGTTGCGCAGCGTGATAATTTACGTGTCGGTAGACATGATGGTGTTGTTGCAGTCGTAGAAAAACTAAAAGGACATCCGTTATTTGCTCACGTCACATTAACCAGAAGTGAACGCTCACCGATCGCGGCTTTAGTGACCGATATGTTAGAAGACATGCCGGCATAACCCACTTACTTCAGGGTTTTCACAAATGGCCTTGGATTTGCCTAAAAAATTTGGCAAGGTGATTTAGGTATGACAAACAAAATTAAAGTAATTCTTTGCGCTTTAGCTTTAGCGATCCCAGTTACGAGTACCTCAGCCAATGCAATTGAATTCTCTTCGAGTGCGGTAAAAACCGATCCAACTCGGGGATTAACAAAAGCGCAGCGCCCAACTATTTCATTTGAAATGTGGATTACTTCACCAACAGCAATCAAAGTTATTAAAAAAGAATCAAAGGGTAACTGCAAAGCAATAGGTGCCAGAGGTAAATATCGGGGTAAGTGGCAAATGAATGCCTCATTTTGGAAAACCTATGGTGGATTGGAATTTGCACCCTCAGCCGATTTAGCAACCTGTGAACAGCAGGACCAAGTTGCTTATCGCGGCTGGTTAGCCAGAGGTTGGCAACCTTGGGGAATTAGAAGTTAACTGGGTGGTCCAACTGGAATTCGGTTGGCAACAGGCTTCATAGTTTCGGCAAAAAAATCATTTCCTTTGTCATCAACAACTATGAAAGCTGGAAAATTTTCTACTTCAATTTTCCAAACTGCTTCCATTCCTAGATCTGCAAAATCCAAAACTTCAATTTTTTTAATATTGTCTTTGGCCAGTCGCGCTGCTGGACCACCAATCGAGCCTAAATAAAACCCACCATTTTCTTGACATGCTTTTGTCACTGCATTGCTGCGGTTTCCTTTAGCTAGCATCACAAATGAACCGCCAGCTTTTTGGAATCGGTCAACGTATATGTCCATGCGACCAGCAGTTGTCGGACCAAAGGATCCAGAAGCGTAACCTGCTGGCGTTTTAGCTGGACCAGCATAGTAAACCGCGTGATTTTTAAAGTATTCAGGAATTTCTTGACCACTTTCAAGCATGGAAAGAATTCGAGCATGTGCGATATCTCGAGCCACAATCATCGGTCCGGTCAATGAAACGCGAGTCTTAACTGGAAACTTTGAAAGTGTTTTTCGAATTTCATCCATTGATTGATTTAAATCAATATGAACAACGTCTTCGGCAAGTTTTGATTCGTCGATCTCGGGCAAGTAATGTGCAGGGTCACGATCGAGTTTTTCAATAAAAGCACCCTCAGCGGTGATCTTTACAATTGCTTGACGATCCGCCGAACAAGACACTGCAATCGCAATCGGACAGGATGCACCATGTCGCGGTAACCGAATTACACGCACATCATGACAGAAATATTTACCACCAAATTGAGCGCCAATTCCAAATTCTTGGGTTAATTTCAGAATTTCATTTTCCATAGCCAAGTCGCGATATCCATTACCAGCTGTGCCACCTTCGGTTGGCAATTCATCTAGGTAGTGGGCGCTGGCATACTTTGCGACTTTAAGCGCGTATTCAGCACTAGTTCCACCGACTACAACAGCTAAGTGATAAGGCGGACAGGCAGAAGTACCAATGGCGCGAAGTTTTTCGTCCATGAATTTAAGAAAACTATTCGGATTTAATACCGCCTTAGTTTCTTGAAAAAGAAAACTTTTATTGGCACTTCCGCCACCTTTAGCCATGAACAATAACTCATATTCATTTTCATGACCTGGTTTTGTATCGGTATAAATCTCAATTTGGGCTGGCAGATTGTCACCAGTATTTTTCTCCTCCCACATGTTTACCGGAGACATTTGGGAATAACGTAAATTTAATTTTTGGTAAGCATCATAAATTCCTTTAGATAAATGCTTGACATCATCGCCATCTATCAGAACTTGAGTTCCTCGTTTAGCACTTACGATTGCAGTTCCAGTGTCTTGGCACATTGGCAAAACACCACCAGCAGAAATATTTGCATTCTTTAAAAGGTCGATGGCAACAAATCGATCATTTGGAGAAGCTTCGGGATCATCAATAATGTTGCGTAATTGAGCTAAGTGATCACTACGTAGATAGTGCGAAATGTCATGAATGGCTTCAAATGCAATTTTTTCTAAAACTTCAGGTGCAACATGCAAGAAAGTTCGGTCTCCAACTTTGCTTGTTGAGATTCCCTCTTTAGTAATCAAGCGAAATTCTGGGTCAGCAGGTTTAGTTGGCAGAATTTCGGTGAATTTAAAGTCAGGCATAACTTAAGCCTAACTCGCTTAACTAATCTTCTTAATTTGTTGGGTCTAATCTTTGCCAGCACAATGGTTACGTGGCTAAAAAAAGAGGCAGAGAAACTGCATACGACATGGTGTTGTCCATGGGTGCTGTTTTCGTGGCTGTCGCAGTAATTCTGGTTATTGCTTGGCGGCCTGCTAAAGATTACATTGCACCTGTCGATTACACAGGCGCGATCGACAATGCCGTAGCGAATTCAAATTGGCCCGTATATATTCCAAGTAAAATTCCAGAAAACTTTGAAGTTACATCAGCCAGGTTTGAAAGTGAATCTTATGGCGACGGTACCGATACTCGCTGGTACTTGGGTTTTGCCTCTAATGATGAATTTATTTCCTTATGGCAAAGCGACGGAGATTTTGCACAAATTAAGTCTGCGACCATTCCAAACGCGCAGTGCACCGACACAAAACAAATTGCAAATCAGGATTGGCAAAAATGCATATCGCTTGATCCTGCAACCAACGGATACGTCCGCAACGAAGGTGAATTAATTTACATAGTTTCTGGAACGGTCGATTTGGCAGAACTCGAGACATTTATTACTAGCTTGGAAATCGCAAAGTAAAAATTAACTAAAAGTAGATAGAGTTTTCTCATGGCCGCGAATAAATCTGAACTAACTTACGAACAAGCCAAAGCAGCACTTGATGAAGTTGTTGCAAAGTTAGAAGATAAAGATCTGCCTTTAGATGACATGGTGACATTGTGGGAACAGGGCGAAAAATTTGCTGCAATTTGTGAAGCAAAGTTAAGCGCAGCTAAAGATAAACTCGATGCACTTCGACCAGAAGTCGATGAAGACTAACCGGTTGGTTTAACTGTTGTCGTACCATCGGCAAATCTAATAATCAATGAATCTTCTTTTTTTGCCTGTGCAGTTTTGCTGATTACTTGGCCCGCAATATTGCGGACAATTGAATAACCACGATCTAAGGTTCCTTGCGGAGATAGTGCGCGCAACGTAGATTGCACACCATCTAATTGAGCAAATGCAAGGTCGACCTTGTTGCTAACCAAACTAAAAATCAATTGCCGTTTTTGTTGGTTTGCTTCAATTCGTTGGGTAATCAATTCACCAGGATGAGCAAGTGCTGGCCTACTCAGAACTATTTCAAGTTGATGACGCAGAGTCTTGATTTTGTTATCAACTAAGTAATTTAATTGCAGGCGGGCAGTCGAAATATCAGCTAATTCTTCTCGAACATCCGGCACAATTTTTCGCGCAGCATCTGTTGGAGTAGAGGCTCTGAAATCGGCAACGTAATCAAGTAGCGGCTTATTCTCTTCGTGGCCGATGGCCGAAACTATTGGAGTTTCCAAACTTGCTACTAATCGAATTAATTTTTCATCACTAAACGGAAGCAAATCTTCAAAAGATCCGCCGCCTCTAGCCACAACAATTACATCAACATCATCGATGGCATCAAGTTCGCTTAGCGCTGTACAAACAGCCTTTGCAGCCGTTGCACCTTGTACGGCAACCTCTCGAACAACGAATTCGATGTCTGGCCAGCGACGTCGGGCATTCTTGATTACGTCATGCATAGCATCGCTGTTTTTACCGCAAATTAACCCAATTCTTCTCGGTAAAAAAGGTAATGGTTTTTTTCGTTCGACATCAAATAAACCTTCGACTGCAAGTATGTTTCGTAGTGCCTCAAGTCTGGCCATAAGTTCGCCAAGTCCAACCGAGCGAATTTGAAAAACTTTAAATTGCATTGATCCACGCTTGGGCCACCAGTCTGCTTTGACTTCAGCAACTACGCGTGATCCTGCCTCGAGTGTTGGATTTACTTGAATGAAAGATGCAGACTGCATGTACATTTTTAATACTTCTTCACTCTGCACATCTCTAAGAGTTAGATAAGTTAAACCACGTCCACCTTTTACTTCAATTAATTGTCCTTCTACCCAAATAGTGCCAAGGCGACTAATCCAATCACTAACTAGTGCACTTACTTGATGAACGGCGAATGGTGATTCGGCTGAAACGCCTAACTTAAACTCAGATGACACCTTTCTATTCTGCCTCGAACTGGCAGTATTTAAGGGTTGGGTTACGATTAGAAATGTGTCTTCTAAAAAAGTCTTACTAGCTAAACCTCGCGGATATTGTGCTGGGGTTGATCGAGCAGTTGTCACAGTTGAAAAGGCTTTGGCACATTACGGCGCGCCAATTTATGTTCGCAAAGAAATAGTGCACAACAAATTTGTCGTATCTTCATTAGAAGAAAAAGGCGCCATCTTTGTTAATGAAACAGATGAAGTTCCCGAAGGTGCAACTGTAGTTTTCTCTGCACATGGTGTTTCGCCAGCTGTTCATCAAGAGGCGAGCGAGCGAAACTTGAAAACCATTGACGCAACTTGCCCCCTAGTGACCAAAGTTCATTCTGAAGCAAAAAGATTTGCCAGCGATGACTACCAAATTCTTTTAATTGGCCACGAAGGGCACGAAGAAGTCGAAGGCACGATGGGCGAAGCTCCAGAGCATATGACTTTGGTAGAAAGTCCTGAAGATGTTGAAAATGTTCAAGTTGACCCTAATCGACCAGTTGCTTGGCTATCTCAAACCACACTTTCGGTTGATGAAACACTTGCAACCGTGCACAAACTGCGCGAAAAATTTCCGCAATTAATTGATCCACCAAGTGATGACATTTGCTATGCGACGCAAAATAGACAAGCCGCAGTTAAGGAGATTGCTGCTAAGTGCGATTTGATGATTGTAGTTGGCTCAGCTAACTCATCGAATACCGTTCGCCTAGTTGATGTGGCTCTTGAAGCTGGAAGCAAAGTTGCTAAGCGCGTGGATCGCGCTACTGAAATTTCTCAGGATTGGTTCAACGGAGTAGAAACCGTTGGCTTAACAAGTGGCGCCTCAGTTCCAGAAATTTTGGTGACTGATGTACTTGCTTACTTAGCGCAATTGGGTTATTCCGAGGTTGAAGAAGTGGAAACATCGGTTGAGAAGTTAACTTTTGCGCTGCCACCAGAATTACGACGGGAAATTAAAGGTTCCGCCCACGCCTAATCACAGCGATAGCGCCAGCAATTATTGTGGCTGAGAGTATCCAGCCGGCATGTGCCGATAACCCATAAGCGATGTGTAGTACTTGCTCACGTAACAGGCTGCCGCCGCGTTTTGGTGCCAACTGACCAACAGTCATCAAAACTATGAACCAAACAAAAGCAGGTGCAAAAATTGCTGCCAAGTAATCGTTGGTCCGCACTTTCCATCCAGCAATAACGCTCATCACAAGCAGTGTCACATTAGAAATTAAATCGACTTTTCTATTCAAAAAAACGTCAGCAAACATTGCAATCGCAAGACCAATACCCAAAATTATGAACACACCCTGATAAGTCCAACCATGGGTGCCAGGTGTTCGGGTTTGGGTGGTTTCTGACATAGGTATTAAGTTACCGCTATTTAAATTGAACTATCGCCAGATTTGAACATTTAAACGATTAAGCAAAATTGGGAAGTTGAATTTTTACCACTACGCTTATGTGCCGTGGCCCTAACTATTGGCATTGTGGGATTACCTAACGTTGGTAAATCAACGTTATTTAATGCATTGACGAAGAACAATGTTCTTGCGGCAAACTATCCGTTTGCAACCATTGAACCAAACACAGGTGTAGTTGCTGTTCCGGATGATCGGCTTCAAGTTCTGGCCAAAATTTTTGGTTCTGAGAAAATTTTGCCCGCCACCGTTACTTTCGTAGATATTGCAGGAATCGTTCGCGGTGCAAGTGAAGGTGAGGGGTTAGGCAATAAGTTTTTGGCAAACATCCGCGAGTCAGATGCAATATGCCAAGTCATTCGGGCATTTAATGATCCTGATGTTGTACATGTTGATGGAAAAATTTCACCAAGTTCCGATATTGAAACTATTAATACTGAATTAATTTTGGCCGATTTGCAGACCTTAGAAAAAGCGATAACTCGACTTACAAAAGAGGCAAAGCAGGATAAAGCTAAAGCTGAGGCCTTAGCTACGGCAGAAAAAGCGGCTGAAATATTGAATAGCGGAAAAACATTATTTTCCTCTGGACTGGATGTAAGTCCGATACGTGAACTATTTTTACTGACGGCTAAGCCATTTATTTATGTGTTTAATTTAGATGAAGACGAACTTGTCGATGAAACACTTAAAAAAGAGTTAAGTCAATTAGTTACTCCCGCTGAGGCAGTTTTTTTAGATGCAAAACTTGAAGCAGATTTAACCGAACTACCAGATGAAGAAGCACTTGAATTATTGAAGTCGGTTGGACAGCAGGAAAGTGGCATCACGGTTTTATCAAGAGTTGGCTTTGACACACTTGGCTTGCAGACCTACTTAACAGCTGGACCGAAAGAATCTCGAGCTTGGACAATTAAAAAAGGAGCTACTGCTCCTGAGGCTGCTGGCGTAATTCATACGGATTTTCAAAAAGGATTTATTAAAGCTGAAGTTGTTGGATTTGAAGATTTAGTTTCTGCAGGATCCATGGCTGAAGCTAAATCCCAAGGCAAAGTCCGAATCGAAGGCAAGGACTATGTGATGAAGGATGGCGACGTCGTTGAGTTTAGATTTAATGTTTAAAATCTAAACTCAAATTCGACGTCGCAATCTTAAGAACAGTTGTCGAATTTAGGTTTAATGTTTAGTTAAACTCCGTTGAACTGATCAGATTCTTCTTTTCAAAAACAGCCTCAAGCATTTTTGTTACAACTGTGTCTGGGTTTAAGCCAATTGGCATTTGTGGAGCAGAACCAAAAATTGCCCGATTGGCTAATCCAGTTTCGGTATGACCCAGCCTTGCTTCGGTAACTTTAATTTTGTATCGACGCCACTCTTTGGTGATTGATTGTAAGTACGCGGAAAATGCAGCTTTACTACTTGTATAAGCACTCATCCCAGGGAAAGTTTGCTCAACCACTACGCCAGTGATTCCAAGAACGAATGATCCCTCATCGCCTTCACTTTTCAAAAGTGGGAAAAGCGCATTAATTAATTGGCTTGGGCCCAAATAATTAATTTGAGTGATCCTGTTTATTTCATCGGAATTAGTTACTTCAGCTGAATTGAAACCAACAACGCCACTTGCGATTATCACACCAGACAGTTTCTGCTGATTTTGTTTTAACTGATTCACAAAATTTTCAATCGATGAACTTGATTCAAGATCAACTTGGTATTTCTCGGCAACTCGTGAATCAATTTGGTTGAGTTTTTCAGAAGTCTGAGCAGTTCCAATTACAGTTGCTCCGGCAGCTATAAGTTGCTGCGTAAAGCGAGATCCGAGTGCACCAGCAGCACCTATTACTAAAACTTGTTGGTTCGCAAAATTCATATTTTTAGTATGTCGGCAAATCAAAGTTCATGCATTTGCAAAGTTATTGTTCAGTATTCAATGCGGTATTTACCTAATAAATACTCAGTTAGACTTAGGACAGTGACCCGGTCTGCAATTAGAAATGACATTCGCAACGTGGCAATTATTGCCCACGTTGACCACGGAAAAACTACTTTAGTTGACGCCATGCTTTGGCAGTCAGGTGCTTTCCGTGCCAATCAAGATGTAAATGAACGCGTAATGGATTCGATGGATCTTGAACGCGAAAAAGGCATTACGATTTTGGCGAAAAATACTGCAGTTAGATATGTTGGGCCGGCAGCGCCAGATGGTGTGACACTAAACATTATTGACACCCCAGGACACGCTGATTTTGGTGGTGAAGTTGAACGCGGTTTAGAAATGGTTGACGGCGTTATTTTGCTAGTCGATGCAAGTGAAGGTCCACTTCCGCAAACTCGTTTCGTTTTACGCAAAGCGTTACAAAAACACTTACCGGTAATTCTGGTAATAAATAAGGTAGATCGTCCCGATGCGAGGATCGCCGAGGTAGTCGATGAAACTTACGAGTTATTTTTCGACCTAGATGCCACCGAAGCACAAATCGAATTTCCGATTGTTTATGCCTCGGCTAAAGCTGGTCGTGCGTCATTAACTCGCCCAGTAGATGGGGGAATGCCTGATGAAGAAAATCTTGAACCACTATTTAGCACACTTATAAATACTGTCCCTGCGCCTTCCTATGATCCTGAAGCAACCTTGCAGGCACACGTAACTAATTTGGATTCATCACCTTATTTAGGCCGCTTAGCTCTATGCCGAGTACATAACGGAACTATTAAAAAGGGCCAAACAGTAACTTGGTGCAAAACTGACGGGTCGATGGAAAAAGCAAAAGTTGTTGAACTTCTTGTTACCCAGGCCCTTGAACGCGTACCGGCAGAATCTGCAGGACCAGGTGAAATTATTGCGGTTGCTGGATTTGAAAATATCACAATTGGCGAGACTTTAGCTGATGCAGAAAATCCAATTCCGTTGCCAGTCATCACCGTGGATGAGCCATCTATTTCTATGACGATTGGAATTAACACTTCACCATTAGCTGGCGAAACCGGAACAAAAGTTACTGCTCGACTTTTAAAAACCCGACTAGATGCAGAATTAATCGGAAACGTTTCAATTCGCGTGCTAGAAACTGAGCGTCCAGATACTTGGGAAGTTCAAGGCCGTGGCGAGTTGCAATTAGCAGTTCTTGTCGAGTTAATGCGGCGCGAAAAATATGAACTTACCGTAGGTAAACCTCAGGTTGTAACTAAACAAATCAATGGCAAACTACACGAACCTATCGAGCGTTTAACTATCGACGTACCAGAAGATTATGTAGGCGTTGTTACCCAGTTACTTGGGTTGCGCAAGGGCCGACTAGAGCAAATGGTCAATCATGGAACAGGCTGGGTCCGAATGGAATATTTGGTTCCAGCTCGTGGATTAATTGGATTTAGAACTGAGTTCCTAACTGAAACTCGCGGAACTGGATTACTTCACCACATATTCGAAAAGTACGAGCCTTGGTTTGGTGAATTACGTACTCGGCCAACCGGTTCTTTAGTTAGTGATCGAAAAGGTGCGGTTACCTCATACGCCTGTTTTGGTCTACAAGAGCGCGGCACACTTTTTGTCTCGCCAGGTGCAGAAGTTTACGAAGGCATGATTATTGGTGAAAATTCACGCCAAGATGACATGGACGTGAATATCTGTAAAGAAAAGAAATTAACTAACGTTCGCTCTGCAACTGGTGATGAATTGGAGCGTTTAGTTCCAGCAAAAATCTTAAGCTTGGAACAGGCTCTTGAGTTTTGTCGTGAAGATGAATGCGTTGAAGTAACACCAAGTGCGGTAAGAATTCGTAAAGTGAATTTGGCAAAAGTCGACCGAGATCGAGTTGCTCGAAAAACAAGGTAGTTCTTCGTGAAAGAAAAGTTACTTGCCCTAACTAAGTCGGAAAAATTCCGGCGTAGATCAGCGGTGTTTGCGGTAGCTCTTTCTATATTGCTTGTTTCAACTTCATCATCACAAACAACAAACTCAGCGCCAGCATTTAATGCTGGATTGGATCGAGCTGTAGGTGAAAGCACCCAAAGTGGTGGCACGTTGCGAATCGTTAGTGCTCGTGACTGTAATTCACTTGATCCAGCTGCAAGCCGCGATGCATGGTGCTCAGTTATTTTACGTTTATACACTCGAAACCTCTTAGCGCATGCAGGTAAACCTGGTATTGCTGGGCTAGAAACAGTTCCGGATTTAGCCGCAGCTTCACCAGTTGTAACTGAGGAAAACAAAGTTTGGACGTTTACTCTTCGAGATGACCTAACTTGGGATGACGGTTCGCCAATAACAAGCAACGATGTGAAGTTTTCAGTTGAACGACTTTATGACGATTTTTTACAAAGCCCTGTCTCAAATGAAATTTTATGTTTACTCTCTACCTGCTCTTCAGGTAAGCCAGATTATTTAGGACCGTATGTCACAGACTCGGGAAGCCTGCCAACGATAAGCACGCCTGATAGCAAAACGATTGTGTTTCGGTTAACTCGAAGTTTTGCTCAATTCGACAAAATTTTAGCCACCACGAATTTTGGAATAATTTCAGCTAAACGAGATGCAGAACTTAGAGCCGCTGGAAACTCATATGGCCAACGACCAGCAGCTAGTGGCCCATTTAAATTCGTAATCGCTGAAGGTATTTACAAATTTATTCGCAATGAAAATTGGAAACAGGAAACTGATTCAATTCGGTTTCCCCTGGTCGACGAAATTCAGTGGACACTTTCACCTGATAGCGAAACAGCCGATATCTCAGTACTAAATGGTGAAGCTGATTTACGCATTGACTGGGGACTGGGCCCTGCTGGTCGAATCCAAGTATTGGAATCAGAAGAGCAGCGAAAATTAGTGGATAATCCAAAACTTGGTTACACAAATTTCTTAGCGCTCATACCAAGCGCAGCGCCATTAGATCGAAAAGCTTGTCGTGAGGCAATCGCTTATGCGCTCGATAAAACTGCGCTAGCTGCAACGCATGGTGGAACTGATGTTTCTGTTGTTGCTAACTCGATGACACCTTCAAATATTTTGGGCTATCAAGAATCTTTTAATCCTTATCCAACCGGTAAAGATTTTTCTGGTGATATTGATAAAGCAAGAGAAAAGTTAATTGAATGTGGTTATCCAGATGGATTTACCGTTAAATTTGCGTTTGTTCAAATCGGAACTGGGCCGCAGGTTTACTCTGTCTTGCAACAAAGTTTAGGTCGCGTTGGAATTGTTGTTGACGCGCTTCCTTACGATGATTTCGCAAACTATTTAACAAATGGAATTGGTTCACCAGAAGTCGTAAAGAACACAGGTGTTGGTTTGGTCGCATCTGGTTGGTCAGCTGACTACAACTCACCGATTTCATTCTGGGGGCCACTAGTGGACAGTAGAAAAATTGGGATTCGGAATAACCAAAACATCGCACTCTTAGAAAATCAAAAAGTCAATGAGCTTTTAGATGACATTGAATTTGGTCGTGATTCAAATGTGGCCAAAGTAAATCAAGAAATTGAAAAATTAATTTCGAACGACGCTATCTATTTGCCGCTCTCAGCTGATTCTGTGTTGCTTTATCGACCAGCTAATCTGGCCAACGTTTACGTGCAATTGGCCCTGGGATCTGCCTACGATTTAGTGAATATCGGGGTAAACCCACAACCTAATTCACAGCCAAGTCCATAAAAATAGGCTTATTTACAGTTTTTGATCAGGAAAAATTATTGTGATTTAGAACTGTGGGAATAAACTAAAGATTCGCACCGCAACAGAAAGTTCTCTAAATGGCCGATCCAACCAAAGTAGATTCACTTGAATCTCAGTCGGATCAGGTCCAAATTGTCGGTAGAAGCCTCAGAGAAATTGCATGGCTACGGCTGAAGCGGGACCGAGTTGCGATGGGCAGTTTGATTGTCCTTACTTTCATTATTTTTATTGCAGCTTTTGGCCCATTGATTAGCCGTTGGCTAGGGGTTGACCCGTATTCATTCAACTCAGAATTAATTAGTGATAACGGTGGATTACCAATTGGTAAATTTGGTGGCGTTTCACTTGATCATCCATTAGGTGTTGAACCACTCACCGGTCGCGATATTTTGGCTCGGTTACTTTATGGTTCGCGTATCTCATTACTAATCGCCGGTAGTGCGACTTTGATATCAGTAACTATCGGAACAATCGTAGGAATTATTGCTGGTAATTCAAGAGGACGTCTTGATTCAATTTTGAGTCGCTTCATGGACATTACAATTGCCTTCCCATTACTTTTGGTAATTATTGCCATGTCTCCGGTAATTGAGCAGCGCCTTCAGGGTTTAGGTTTGCCCGAAGGTAATCCATCGCGAATCACAACATTGATTTTGGTGTTAAGCGTTTTTGGCTGGCCTTATCTTGCTCGAATTGTTCGAGGCCAAGTTCTTTCTCTGCGTGAACGCGAGTTTGTTGAAGCAGCAATATCAATTGGTTCTTCTAACCGACGAATTATTTTTAAAGAATTATTACCAAATCTATGGGCACCAATTTTGGTTTATACAACTATTGCGATGCCAAGTTTGATTGGTGCTGAGGCAACTTTGGCTTACCTCGGTATTTCAGTTGTACCGCCAACGCCGACTTGGGGCTCGATGCTCGAAGAATCTGTTGGATATTTCACGGTAGATCCGTTTTATTTCTTCGTACCGCTAACAATGTTGTTGGCAGCAGTTTTGTCGTTCAATCTTCTGGGAGACGCATTGCGAGATGCTCTTGATCCAAAGAGTGGGCGCACATAAAAACTTCTTGTGACTTCAACCGGAGACATAAGAATGATTCGAAAGAATCAAAAAAAGTTCGAGAGCTCGAACAAAAATATGGAGGACAAACCATGAAGAAATCGACCAGCATCCGCTTCGGCGTTGGTGTGGTGTCGTTAGCACTTTTGTTAACCGCTTGCGGTGGCGGAAGTGAAGACGGTGCGTCTGCAGGTACTAAGGGTGGAACTCTGACTTTCCTAACGGAAGCAGAACAAATTCTTCACTTAGATCCGCAGCGTAACTACACAGGTGAGGACCTAGCGTTTGCTAGCGGCTACCTCAACCGAACACTGACTCAGTACACCCTGAGTGCGGACAATAATGAGGCAAGCCAGCTAGTAGCTGACCTTGCTACCGACACCGGTACTACCCCAGATGGTGGTAAGACCTGGGAATTCACCATTAAAGATGGCGTTAAGTGGGAAGACGGCCAAGCCGTAACCTGCGAAGACGTTAAATATGGTGTTTCTCGTACATTCGCAACTGACATCATCACTGATGGCCCAACCTATGCGATCTCAATGTTGGATATTCCTAAAGATGCAGAAGGCAATTCTGTATACAAGGGTCCATATGTTGAAGATGCAGCCGGTCAAGCCGCATACGATGCAGCTGTTTCATGTGAAGGCAGCAAGATTACATTCAAGCTTGCTTCACCTGCAGCTGACTTCAACTACACCGTAACTCTTAGCGCTTTCGCACCTGTGCGTAAAGATGCTGACACCGGTGAAAACTATGATGACAAAGTTCTTTCAAATGGCCCATACAAGATTGAGTCATATGTAAAGAAAGACAAGCTTGTTCTAGTTCGTAATGAGAACTGGGATCCAGCAACTGACTCATTCCGTGCTGCACTACCTGATCGCATTGAATACATTTTCTCTGTTCCAGGTGCAGTAATCACTGAACGTCTAATGGCTGATTCAGGCAACGATCAATTCGCAATCTCACCAGATTCAGTTGATCCCGCCAAACTAGCTGTTGTGTTCTCTGATGCTAAGTACGAAAAGCGTCGTTTCAATGAACTAGATCCGTATGTACGTTTCTTCTTCATCAACACCACTAAGGTTCCAAACGAAAAGCACCGTCAAGCAATCCTTGCCGCTGTTAACCGTGAAGAACTTCGCAAGATCGCCGGTGGCGATTATGCAGGTGAATACGCAGATGGCGCAATCAAGCCAAACATTGGTATTGACTATGCTCCAACTGGTGTTTGGGATGGACTACTAGGGGAAGCAATTCCAGCAACTGGTAATCCAGAACTAGCTAAGAAACTTATCGAAGAATCTGGCGAAGCATTCCCGAACCCATTAGTTATCGACTATCCAAAGACTGAAGTAAATGACAAGGCTGTTGCCTCGATCATCGCTTCACTTGAAGCTGTCGGTATCACTGCAACACCTAATGGTCTAGAACCAGGTGGTTACTACGGCGTAGTCTTCCAAGAAGATCTACAAGGTGGATTAACTTCAGGTGGTTGGGCTCCAGACTGGACTAACGCTTCAACCGTTATTCCTGAACTGTTCACACCATCAGGTGGTTTCGCTCTAGCTCGTTACGATGACGCTGCTTGGAACGAACGTGTTGCTGCTGCTAAGGCAATGACCGATCGCGCTGCTCAGGCTAAAGAATGGCAAGCATTGAATACAGAAGCTATGAAGAAGGCTCTGATTCTGCCGACCCGCTTTGGTCTAGAACAACGTATCCACGGTTCGAAAGTTACTGGCGCTTACATTTGGGGTCCTTATGGTTCATGGCCATATGCTTCCCTTGGTGTAGAAGCCGCTAACTAACTGTAAAAAGATGTGGGCGGAGGAATCTCCGCCCACATCTACCATTAAAAGTCTCTTAACTAAATAAGTTTTCAAGTTGGTCGATAGCGAGGTTGCGTATGTTTAAGTACATAATTCGCCGCACCGGATTGATGTTTGTCATGCTCGGCATCTTGAGCGTGATCACTTTCTTACTTTTCAACGCGGTCCCAACTGATCCAGCTGCCCTTACGTGTGGCAAATCATGCTCACCGGCAATCATTGAAGCAAATCGAATTCGGCTTGGTCTAGATCAGCCGCTTTACATCCAATACATCGAATGGATTCGTGGAATCTTCTTTGGACGTACTTACGGATCTGGATCACAAACTTTTCAATGTGACGTTCCTTGCTTAGGTTACTCATTCCGTAATGGTGAAGAAGTAACTGACTTAATAGTCAACGCCCTTCCAGTTACTTTTTACTTAGCAATAGGCGCATTTACCCTTTGGATGCTTATTGGAATAACTTCTGGCATTTATGCCGCAAAAAAACGTGGCAAGTGGCAAGATCGCGCAATTATGGGCACCACACTAGTTGGTTACTCGCTACCAGTATTTTTTGTTGGCTTACTACTTTTAATTTTTATTGTGGTTCGTTGGAATTTCCTACCGTACCCAGATTATGAACCACCTACAAAAGATCCTGCCGCTTTTTTCCAAACAATGCTGCTTCCTTGGATCGCATTAGCAATTCTTTATGCTGCTTATTACACACGTCTAACTCGCAGTCAGATGTTAGAAACTTTAGGTGAAGACTTTATTCGCACCGCGCGTGCTAAAGGTTTGCCTGAAAGAACAGTTGTTCGCAAACATGCCTTTCGCGCTGGCCTAACTCCAATAGTTACCTCAGCTGGATTGGACTTAGCTGGGCTACTTGGTGGTGCAGTAATTACTGAATACATTTTCAG
>JACCDO011921616.1_pt1 | contig 22589 bp, 18 predicted proteins | sample 7446101 | NCBI WGS metagenome assembly JACCDO01 (sample SAMN15323440, study PRJNA562643) | freshwater metagenome | isolation source: river surface water | place: USA:Blue River Watershed | collected 2017-08-16
TATAATGAATACACTATTTATTTATTCCTTTTTAATAGTCCTTATGTTTATACTATCAGGTTATTCCAAAACACAAGATATAAAAGGAACAGCCAAATTTCTACAAAGTAAAGTACAATTAAACTTGCCATTTAATCTTTACATAGTTGCCATATTAATGGTCATATTTTTACAAATTGTAGGCTCCTTATCAATTTTATATAGTGCATATACAAATAAAAATACTCAACAAGCATACTATTCAAGTGTCGCTTTAGCTGGATTTACTGTATTAGCCACATTAATATTCCATATGCCTCCAACAGGAGATAATTATTATACTGTTACAAGAAATGTATCAATAACAGGTGCATTATTATTACTAGCGGATAGATTCAAATATTAATTTATGTAAATATAATAGAATGGATATTAATACAAAATTAGATTTAATTTTACAAAAATTAGATGAATTACTTGAAAAAAATAAATTGAACGACGATAAAATTAATAATTTAGAAAATTCATGTAATAAAATGAATGAACATATTAATTTTGTTGAAGATACATATACTACATTAAAAGCCCCATTAAGTTTTGTTAAAAAAAATGTAGAAAGATTAATGGGTACTAATTATCAAGTTACAAACTTGCCATCAATAAAAGACAAAGAATTAGAATAATAAATAAAACTTGCCTAATAGTAATTGCTTCTTTTATTTTATAATCATTTTTTGATTCAGGTACTAATTCATGAACTAAAGTAATAGCATTAACCACACTTGATTCCAATGATGTAAAACTATATGAACTCTTACCATTGTGTACACCGCAATTATACAAATTTTTAAATATAGGTGAATAATAATCAATATAACCATATTTAGTAGTCATAAATGCTGTATGCACTGGAACCCAATTATTATTTAAATAATAATTTTGGCTCATTACAATATTATCAGGTTCTGGTAAATTTTTATGAATACTTTTTAATTGTCGGAAAACTTCTTTAATTAAAATATTTTTATTACTAATTTCATTTGGTGTTTTATTTAAATAATCAGATTTATCATATTTGGTTATCAATGCAGATATAACTGTTTTAGATCTATCATCTTGGAAATCCATATAATCGGACAAAACAATATGTCCAATACCCCAGCTAGTAGATGGATACCCCCATATTTTTTTTAAATTTAATGTTGTCGACCAATGAAATGTTATAGGTATATAAGTTAAATAATTAGTCTTTTCACTAAAATCGCTAAAATTTTTACCAAATACACCATTTAAATTTGTCACTTGTAAAAGTTCATCTATTGAATATGGTGGCATTGCCATAATAAAGTTATCTCCAGATAATTCATTTGAATTTAAAATTATTTTAGTTATTTTATTATCATTATAGATTATTTTTTCTATAATAGATTCAGTATAAATATCTACTCCATTATTTAATAAATAATCTTGCCATAATTTTACAAAACCAACATCATTCGGTAATTTAGGTTGATATATTTTATAAAGAAAGTTCTGATTTAATATTTGTAAAAAACTATAAAGAGTATATTCATTAGCTGTACCTCCATCTGATAATCTACCTAATCTATCTAATAAATCAATTGATTTAGCAGAAAAATTATTTATTGTCATAAAATCCATAAGTGATGTTTTTTTATAAGAATCATTTAATGCCAAAAAAGCAAATCCTAAATGAAATAATTCTCTATATGATAAATGTGAAAATACAGTTTTAAAAGTATCATATTTACCGAAAGAATATGGTGCAAATAAATCATCAAATTTATAACCAATATCTTTTAAAATTCGTTGAAACATTAAATAATTATCAAAATAGATGCGTGGTCCGTGTTCTGAAAATAAATTATTAACTCTTTTAACAGAGTGACAACCACCTAATTCTTTTTCTTTTTCAATAATAGCAACTTTTTTATTATACTTTGATAATAAATGAGCCAATGTCATTCCAGTGGGTCCTCCGCCAATTATTATATAATCATAAGTAATATTCATCTATAATTTATATAAATATATAAATATATAATATAAATTATGTCACAAAAAAGGTATTTTATAACTTTTGGTGGACCTACATACAATTATCATAATGCAGTTAAAAGAATATGTAAAGAGGCTCAAGATTTGAAAATTTTTCATGAAATAATAGGAAAAACAGATTTAGATCTTAAAAATGATAAAGAATTTTGGGATAAACATGGATCATTTATTGAAAATAATAATAGAGGTTATGGTTATTGGGTATGGAAATCATATATTGTACTTAGACAATTAGAAAAGATGAATAATAATGATATATTACTATATTGTGATTCGGGTTGTCATTTAAATCCAAATGGATTACGAAGATTAGTAGAATATATTAAAATGGTAAATGATAGTGAATATGGTATATTATCATTTCAAATGGAATATTTAGAACATACATGGACAAAGAATGATTTATTTGTAGAAATGAATACACCTGATGAACATAAAATATCTGGTCAACATGTTGGTGGTATTTTTATTTTAAAAAAAACAGAAAGAATAATTAACTTATTTAAAGAATGTTATAAATATGTATCAAATTATCATTTAGTAGACAATAGTCCAAGTATTACGCCAAATCATAGTTCTTTTATAGAACATCGTCATGATCAAAGTATATTATCATTATTATTTAAAAAATATGGAACAGTCGCATTACCAGATGAAACATATTTTGCTGATTGGCAAAAAGATGGAATTAAATTTCCAATTTGGGCAATTAGAAATAGAAATGGTTAAATTATATTATTAAAATTTAATAATATAAATAAATAAATTAATCAACTTCATCAGTACTTTGTTTTACTGGTTCTTCAGTTGGTTGATCAGAAGTTTGTCCTTGTTTTTTTTCATATGCAAGTTTAATAAGTGGAAGAATCTTATTTTCAGCTTCTTGTTGTTTTTCTGAATATTGTTCTTTGGTTGCTTCAGAATTTTCATCAACCCATTGAATGTATTCTGTAACAATTTCCATAAGTTTCTTATGACTTTCTTCACCAAGATTTTCTTTAAATTCAGGTGCAGAGCTTGATGCTTTAACATTGTGTAAGTATCCTTCAAATGAATTTTTAGCTTCAATTCTTTCACGAACAAGTTTATCATTTTCAGCATATTTTTCAGCTTCATCTAACATCTTCTTCTTTTGTTCATCTGAAAGACGACCGCTCTTGTTTTCAATAACAATTTCTTTTGATTTACCAGTGCTTTCTTCTTTAGCACTTACATTCATAATACCATTTGCATCAACCTTGAATTTAACCATAATCTTTGGTTGACCTCGTGGCATTGGTGGAATACCAGTTAGATCAAATGTACCAAGTAGGTTATTATCTTTAGTAAGGGCTCTTTCACCTTCATATACTTTAATAGTAACAGCTGGTTGGTTATCTGAATAAGTACTAAATGTTTCTTCTTTTTCAGAAGGAATTGCAGTATTTCTTTTAATAAGAGTTGTCATAACACCACCTGCTGTTTCAATACCAAGTGATAAAGGTGTTACATCTACAAGTACAAGTGAGTTTGTCTTTTCATCTTCAACTCCGCTTAATACAGCAGCTTGTACAGCAGCACCATATGCAACTGCTTCATCAGGATTAATATCCATTCGTGGTTCTTTGTTAAAAAAGTCTTTAATCATTTGTCTAACTTTAGGAATACGTGTTGAACCACCAACAAGTACAATATCGTCAATCTTCCCCTTATCCATACCAGCATCTAAAAGTGCTTTTTGGACAGGATCCATGCATCTTTGAAATTCAGCTTCACAAAGACTTTCAAATTTAGCACGAGTTACACTTACTTCTAAATCATTACCATCATAGAATGAATCTACACTGATAGTAGTAGTTGTGCTACTTGAAAGTGTTCTTTTGGCATTTTCACATTCTTTCTTAAGACGTGTTACTCTTGGGAGATATTTGGGATTTTTAAAAATGTTTGTTTCAACTTCTTCACGCGACATACCATATTTTTTACCAAATTCATATGCTGCATAAAGTTTAAGTTTTTCGTCAAAATCTTCACCTCCAAGATGTGTGTCACCGCAAGTAGATTTAACTTCAAAAACACCATCATCGATAGTTAAGATAGAAATATCAAATGTACCGCCGCCAAGATCAAAAATTAGTACATTGCGTTCGCCTTTTTTATCAAGACCATATGCAATAGCAGCAGCTGTGGGTTCATTGATCATACGAACAATATTAAGACCTGCAATTGCACCTGCATCTTTAGTTGATTGACGTTGAGCATCATTGAAATATGCGGGAACAGTTACAACAGCGTGATTAACAGGTTGACCAAGATATGCTTCAGCTGTTTCTTTCATTTTAATAAGAACAGCGGCTGAAATTTCTTCAGGATAAAGTTGTTTAGTTTCACCTTTAAATTTAACTTCCATTTTAGGTCTATCATTGCCATCATTAACTACTTTAAATGGGTATCTTTTCATTTCAGTTTGTGTTACTGGATCAGAAAATTTACGACCGATAAGTCTCTTGGCATCATATACTGTATTTTTAGGATTAGATGATACTTGAGCTTTAGCTCCATCACCGATAAGTCTTTCAGTGTCAGTAAATGCTACCCAACTAGGTGTAGTTCTATTTCCTTGGTCGTTTGCAATAATTTCAACTTTACCATCTCTATAGAAACCTACACAAGAATAGGTAGTACCAAGATCAATACCAATGCATGGGCCTTTTACTGTTTTATTTGCTGACATTTATTATATTTATGAATAATTATTATTTCTTTAAATTATTTATTCAATTTTTTTAAAAAAATTGAAAATTATTATAGTTTTATAATGGAATTATAAACAAAATGGAGAATCTAATCCGTAATTATATTATGTCCAATAAACAAATGGACTATAATGCTATTGATAAAATGGAAAAAGGAATGTTAAATTGTCATGATACTTATGAACACGAAGTCGAAAATAATCGTAATTTCTATTATAGAATAGTTAACATTATTAAATTATTTTATAAGTAACTTTTAATTTATGAATATATTCTTTTATTTTATTAATTGCTTTTTTATTTTCAGAATCTTTAATATAAAACATTGTAATATATTCTTGATGTAATTTTGGAACTAATAGCGAAATATTATTAATATTAATTTTTTTAACATCCGGAACATCTTTTTGAAGCATTGATTTAGTTGAATAAGAATAAATACTATCAAGTGGATGTTGTTTATCACCAGATACTAAACCAATCTTTGTCTGATATATAATTAATTCATCTGTTAATGCTACTTGACTTTTTTTATCTAAACTTTGTAATATTGATTCTTTAGTTACATCTAATTTTTCACTCGTTATAACAGAATCTACAAAATGATAAGAATTATGATTGTTTAATTTATCAACATATTTTAATGCTTTTTGTATATTTTCTGGAATTTCATTATCTTTCTTTAGTAAATATAAATTTAAAATATCAAATATTGTTGAATCTCCAATTAATATAAATTTATCTAAATCAGTAATAGACTCTGACAAATTTAATTCTTTATCTACAAGTTTCATAATTTCAATAACTAACATTTGTGAACTAACAACAGCCTTATGATTATAAACCATTTTATGTAAATTATATCTTAGATTAAACATATTGTAAATTTCAAATATTACTTGTTCTGGGTAACATATATTATTATTTACAATAACAATATCATCTACTAATCGTGATGCATCAAATGACAAATTAAATCCAAGTACTCTAGAATCGCGAATTAGATAATCATATTTGTCTACATCGAGACCATTTAAATAATTAGATACAATCTGGAATAAAAAGCCAGTATCTTCTTTCGATGGATTTATCAGATGTTTAATAAATTCTATTTCATCATCAAGAATTATCTTTTTTAATAAAGTATCTGATTTTATAATTTTTTCTATTAAATTTGCAGATCGTTCTTCATGAGTTATATTTGGTATTTTATAATATTCTGTATTATTTCCATCTGAATTATATACTGATGGTAAAAATACATCATCAAATAGATGAGAAAATGGTCCATGTCCTAAATCGTGACACAGAGCAGCTATTTTAACTAATTCGCAAATATATTTGTCTAACTTAGCTCTTCCATCATATTTACATTTAAAATAATTTTGTAAATATTTGACTTTAGATAAGTAATCCGAAATATGTGATTGTTTCGAATGCTGTGCAATACAATTCATGAGTCTCGAAGCAAAATTATAAGTTCCTAAAGAATGTTCAAAACGCGTATGTATAGCATTGGGAAATACATAATACGCAGTTCCAAGTTGTTTTTTATTACGCAATTGTTGAAAATATTTACTATCAATAATTCTAATTGCATAATTACTTACAGGTATATATCCATGAATAGAATCATGAATTTTTTTATAATTTGCAACAAGAGGTAAATAATATCTCTCTTGTTGTATTTCAATTATTTCATCATCGGAACTAGTATTATCCATTTTTATATTAATAATTTTATCATTAATATAAAAATCAATTTTTTGTATATTTTATTAAAAAATTTCACCCCATTGTAAATATTTTATATAGTTATAATTATATATTCAATGAGTGAAATTGAATTAATTGAAAAGTGGTTATTAATTATGTTAAGAACCATAAGAGACTCTAGTTTAGGACCAACTTATACTGCAAGATTACAATATTTATTTTCAACTATTATTTATTATGCATTAGCTTGTTATGTTAACAATAATAGTTTTAGACCAAATTATGGAAAAAATAATTATTGTATTGTCGAACCTGAATTAAAATTACAAACATTATCTTATGATGAAAGAAAAATAAGTGTTATTGACAGTGTAATATATGATTCCATTAATTATTTATATGATTTATTATCTTATAAAAAAACATCTATTGTTGCCGATCAATACACTGAAACAGTAAATAGTAAAATAATGTTTAATAATATTAAAATGTTTTTAGATAGAAGAAATTCTGATGGATGGAGTACTGCAAATGTTCAACCTGTATTACCAAATGGTTCTGCATTTATTGATGTTGAAAATGCCCAAGATTTGAATACTTTATTACAAAATAAAGACAAATGGACACCATTAAAACATAAAAATGCACCGGGGCCACAAAAATATTTAACTCCAGGATGGGGAACAGTAAGTTCTGTAGAAAATATGAATATTGATAAATATATTAAAATAGCAGATGAAAATTATATTGCAACTGAGAGAGATAATGAAATTAAGGAAATTATTAATATTTATGAAAATTTAAATGATTTTCAAAAAATGATAGCAGAATTTTTCCAAGGAGGTCAAGTAACACCTCCTGGTATTTGGAATGTATTAGCTATTTATACTATTAAAGGTTCTAAAATTAATTTTATTGATGCTGCTCAATTTTTATATTTATTAAATAGTGTAATGTTTACAGGAAGTATTGTTGCTTGGAATATTAAAAGAAAATATATGCAATCAAGACCAATTCAAGATATTAGATTATTACCTAGCCAATCTGTTAAAACTTTTGATAGTTCAACAGTAAATAATAATATTTGGAAACCATTTCAACAACAAAATTTTCAAACACCACCATTCCCAGATTATATTTCTGGTCATTCTACATTTAGCAGTGGTGCCGCATGTGTATTTGAAAAATTCTTTCCTTTATCGATGACACAATATATTTTTGATAATTTTAATAACGAATATGGCGCAATGATTTCTCCTTTACTTAATAACAATCCATATGATAACAATGTTAAAGTTACTATGATTAAAGCAAATAGTAGTACAGTTATACATGATACTTCAGATAAAAGATTTCCATCTTGTGCAATTAAATTAACTTTTAATAATTGGAAAGAAATGGCCTATTATAGTGGTATTTCCAGAATATATGGAGGTATTCACGGAAATAATGCAAATAATGTTGGTTTAATTATAGGAGAAATTATAGCAAATGATTTATTAAATTCACGTCTTAATAAAAAAAATAATTAAAAATTTACTCAATCAAAGTAGTTATACATGCAATTAATTGAATATCTGTTGCAAGACCTTTTGAAATAACATATGCATAATAACATACTTTTTCTAAAAAGTTAATACGAATATCTTCTTTTAAAGAAGGATCTGATTTTAAAAATTGTATCATTCCTAAAATAATATCAGATTCACTATAACCAAGTTTTTTTAATTCAAAAATTACATTTTTTGCTTCTATAAAATTTTTATTTATGCAATTATCAAAAATAGTTTTTATAAAAGTTGGCTGAGGTTTAGAACAAACAGTATAAATACTATCAATTGTTATTTTATTACATGAACGATATACTAATTGTAAATTATTAATTGCACTTCTTAAATCACCATCTGTAATTTCTGCAATTACTTCTAACCCTTTTTTATTAATTTCTACTTTTTCAAATTCACAAATTTGTTGTAATCTATTTATTACTTGTTCTTTTTTTAATCTAAAAAATCTTAAAATAATACATCTTGATTGAATCCCTTCTATAATATCAGAAGAACTATTGCAAGTAAAAGCAAATCTTGTAGTTTTATTATATTTTTCCATTAAATTATTAATTAATCTTTGAGCTTTATTAGTCATATTATCTGCTTCATCAAGAAAAATTAATTTATGTTCAGAATATTTTCGCCCATCATTATTTCCTCTGTCATTTAAATCCATCTTCTTTTTACAAAAAGTAACTATCTTTTCTTGAACAGATTTAATACCTCTATCGTCTGATGCATTTAATTCTAATACTGCTTCATCTGCATATTTACCATATAGAGCACGAGCAATGCATTTGATACTCGTAGTTTTTCCAACACCAGGTACTCCAGGCAGAATTAAATTTGTCATATCTTTATCATCAATAATTTTCTTGATCTTTTTATGAGTGTTATCATCTAGAATTATATCTTCTAATTTATTAGGTCTATATTTTTCTATCCAAGGTGTTTGGTCATATCTAGACATCATAATACATATATAATAATTTATAAACTTTAAATTATTATTTATCAAATTTTTTAAAATAAATAATCTCCAAATCCACTTACTTCTTTTACAGATTTATCTAAATTTTTGTTTCTTTTTGTTTTCTTCTTTTTATCAGAACTATGTGAGCTTGTTTCTGTATTATTTTCTTCATCATCTTCTTTTTCTTCATCGCTATCATCACATACTTTGTTTTCATCATTTGCATCATTTAAAATATTTTCTAATGTAGGAACTATTTTATCTTCTGGTTTTAATACAGATTTAAGTTCATCATCGTCAAATTCTTTAATAGTTTTTAAATATTCTTCATTTGAAATTAATTTATCTTTATTTATATAATACACTTTAACTTTATAATGATTGTCATTATAGTCACTAATTCTTTTTTCAGTTTGTCTTTTAAATACAGATAATTCATCAGAAAAATCAATAATAATTGGCCGCCTATCTCCTTTTTGTAATACTCTTCTCATAACACGACCAACTGATTGAATAATACTTTTCTTTGGTGTAGACAATATGACAGTATTTAATCTGTCAATATCTAGACCTTCGTGTGCCATATCATAAGAAGCAAATAAAATATCTGCATATAATTCTGCTTCACGTCTTTCTTTTTCTTTTAATTTTCCAATATAATAACAAGTTTTAATTTCTCCTTCTTCTAATTTACCTTCTTCTATATCTTTTTGAATTAACTCATCTGTTTTCTTTTTTAAATATTCGAGATGGGCAATTCTACCTGATAAAATTAGAATTTTTCGTTCTGGAAATTGTCTAATTTGATTTATAATATTAATTAAATGTGTATTTCTTTCTTGTAAATCAACTAAATTATTAATCATTGTTGGAGTATGTGCTTTCATTTGACCTGCTTTATAAATAGTCTTTTCAACAAATAATTTATGTTTTGTATTATATTTAAATACATAAGATAATACTTGTTTATTCGGTCTTCTGTATTCTCTATATAAAACTGGACCTAAATACCAATCCATTACTTTTTTTAATCCATCAGTTCTATCAGGAGTTGCAGTAAGAGCCAATGTATAATTTGCACCTGTTTTATATAATGCTTTTGAAAATACTTTAGATGCACAATGATGTGCTTCATCATAAATTACAAATTTAAATTTATTAAAAATTTCCATATCATATTCTCTCATTGATAACGATTGAATCATACCAATAACAATATCTTTATCTTCTATGTCTACTTTATCTTGTTTAATAACACCTATTCTTGCATCAGTAAATTGTTTTATTCTTTCAACCCACTGTTCTAATAAAAAGGTTTTATGAACTACAATTAATGTAAAAGCCTGTAATTTATAAGCTAAATATATGCCCATTACAGTTTTACCTCTACCGCAACCTACAGATAACAATCCACCACCTTCTTCTTTTATTTTATCATAACAAGTATTTGTTATATCAATCTGATAATCTCTTAATTGAGAATTAAAATTAAATTTTCTTGTTTCTCCTGTAAAACTTATTTTTTCGGGCTTTCCAAATTTTTTAAGTCCCCAATATCGTGGCACTGTTATTGTTTTTTTTGTTTCGGTAAATACTTCAAATCCTTCTGTTTCATCAGCAAAATCTCCTAAAAATGGTTTTACTGTTAATTTTTCTTTAATATAAGTTAATTTATCTTCTGGTAATTCAGATTTTCTTAATTCTAATCCTCTATGTGTTAATATAGATTTTTTCATTTATTGATAATATTAATAAATTTATAAATAATATAATTATCATTTTTTTTATAAATATATAAATATATATATAATGCCTTTAGAATTTGTCGAAAATGTTTTAGCTCCAATTGATAATAATAAATATATCAGAGGACTTTTATTAGTTGTTTTACTTGTTTCATCTGGTTATTTTGTCCCCCATCCTATAGTTCCCAGAGTTGTTGTTCAAGTTGTTCATAATTATGCTTTTGTTTCATTTTTATTAACATTATTATTAGCATATTTATTAACAAGTGATATCAATGTAGCTGTTGTTGTAGCAATTGCTATTTTTGTTCTTGGATTTATTACCAAAAAAGTAGAAGGTTTTGAATCAGTTGATTATGTTAACCAATTAGTTAATCAATATAATGCTCAATTAGATAGAGAAGAAAATAGCAACGTATCACAATTACAATACAAAAGACCACAAGAAGTACCAAATGCTGTTAATAGAGGAGAAGCTATTAATCAAGTAAATAATATTGCCAGAACTCAAGTTAAAGAAAAATTAGTTGGCGATTTACCAGCTGAAACTCAATTTAATCAACAAAGATACGATGCATCAAAAATTATAGATTTTGATTTTACTGATGATAGTTTAAGATATCTTACTTATGACCAAAAGAAATTAAATAAATTCCAAGAAAATGTATTAAATGACCAATTTACTGGAAACCAAGTTCATCCATTTTAATTTATTTTTATTTTATATTATTAAATTATAATAATATGAAATTTATATTATTTGTACTATTTATAATATTTTTTATTTTTATTACTTATAATACAGAATCTTTTGCAAATTCAGAAAATATAATAAAAATAGATGAAGAATATACTGAAAAAAGACCAAGTAATTTTCAATATCCAAATGAAGGTAATATAGTAAAATATGATGAATCTGGTAATAATATTGATAGTATCTTTGAAGAGGTTAAAGAAATTCAAAAATCATTAGATTCTTTAGAGGAACAAGTTAATCCACAATATAGATGCAATTCTGAAAATGTAGACTATAAATGTAATAAATCAATAGATGATAGATTTTTATTTGGTTGTCAAAATATGAATCCTTTTCCTATACAAGGAAAGAATATTGCAGATTCATTTAAAGATCCATCTGAATATTATAAAAAACTTAATCCTGTTCGTGCTGTTATGGATAAGTTTAATAATTATGTTGGTTCTAATATGCCAGATTATTCCAATGTTGCAAAAATAGGTGAAATTGGTAAAATACCATTAGATATCAATAAAGTAGTACCTGTTCAAAAAAATTATGTATTTAAAAATTCTGCTGCATTAGAATTCATATAATTTTTATAATTATTATATATTTATTATATATAATGAACACTAATTATTTTAAAGAGCATTGTAATAATTATGAATATATTCCCACTATATTGCCTAAAACTAGAAGAATTATTGCGATTGGTGATATACATGGTGATTTTGAGTTATGTATTAAATTATTAAAAATTGGCAATGTTATTGATAATGATCATAAATGGATTGGTGGAGATACAATTGTTGTTCAAGTTGGTGATCAAATAGATAGATGTAGACCTTATAATGGTATGAATTGCAATAATAAAGAAACAACTATGGATGATGAACATTCTGATATTAAAATATTAAAGTTTTTTACTAAATTAAATAAAATGGCTCAACAAAATGTTCCTCCTGGAAGAGTTATTTCTTTATTAGGAAATCACGAATTATTAAATGCACAAGGATATTTTAATTATGTTTCATATAAAGGTATTTCTGAATTTGAAAAATATAAAGATCCAGCTAATCCTAATATTATTTTTAGATCACCAGAAGATGCCAGAAAATATTCATTTAAACCAGGGAAAGAATATGCAAAATTCTTAGCTTGTACGCGTTTAGGTGCAGTAATTGTAGGTTCGAATCTTTTTGTTCATGCTGGTATTATTGATCATTTTATTAGACAATTACAATTAAAAAATGTAGAAGACTTAGAAGATATTAATATTAAAATACAAAAATGGTTATTAGGATTATTAGAAAAAAATTATATTGATGATATTATATCTGGTAATAAATATTCTATGTTTTGGAATAGAATCTTGGGGAATATTCCAAAGGGTGTTAGTTTTAAAGATCCAAGATGTTCAGATTATTTATCACAAGTAGTAAAATTATTTAAAATCAATTCAATGGTTATTGGGCATACTCCACAATCATTTATATTTAATGACAAAATTAATGCAACTTGTTCTGAAAAAATATGGAGAATTGATAATGGTTCATCTAAAGCATTTAATGTATTTGATCATGAATATTTATCAACTGGAAAAGTATCAGATGCTAGAAAACCACAAGTATTAGAAATTATAAATGACACTGAATTTAATGTATTAATGTAAATATTGATTAAAATAATAAGGAAATTATTATTTTAATATAAAAATTTAAGCAGATTTAGCGGCTTTTTTGGCAGCTCTCTTTTCTTCGAATCTTTTTTCGGCTTCTTTGTACATCTTTTCAAGATTACCTTTCTTCTTTTCTTCGTTATATAATTCCATAGCACCGTTGTATAATTCATCAGGTGTGGCATTGGGGTGATTGGACTTGAATTTATTCCAGATCATGTATGAAAAGGTCATAAGAACTGGGCCGCCTTTAAGGTTCATGTCTTTTTGAACGTGTTCTTTGAATGCATTACCTTTAACAATAGCTGGGGGTAATTCTCTTGACATTTTTCTTGATCCTTTTTTGCTTGATTTCTTGCTGGCTTTCTTGCTGCTTTTTTTAGCTCTGGCCATATCGTGTGACATTTCCATGCTAACTTCAACTGCACCGCCTGTCATTTTTTTGGATTTCTTGCTACCTTTTCTGCTAGCTTTTCTGCTGGCTTTTTTGCTTGATTTCTTGCTTGATTTTTTAGCACCGCCAAAAATATCTTCAATTAATTTTCTTGAGCCTTTTTTGCTTGCTTTCTTGCTAGCTTTTTTGCTGGCCTTTTTGCTACCTTTCTTTTTGCCACCTAATTGTTCATCCATAAGCATTTTCTTGGATGATTTTTTGGAACCTTTCTTGCTACCTTTTCTGCCTTTCTTGGCACCGCCATTAATTTGATCAACTAAGTTGGTAATTTCATTTTTAAGAGTTTTGCCATTTTTCTTGCCTTCATTTAACCAAGATGGGATAGCTGATGTGGCAGATAATACATCTTTAATACTTTGAGCGTCGCTATTTTTAGGTAAAAATACACTATTTGACATTTAAATATATAATTATACATAGAATAAAAATATTTCTATATTTTTAAAAAAAGTGAAAATATTTTATTTAAATAGATATGAATATATAAAAGTTATAATGGGAGTACCTGGATTCTTTGGATGGCTTATTAGAAATTATAAAGAAAAAAAATTTATAGTAAAAGATTTACCAAATAAAGCTAAGATTTTATATATTGATTCAAATTGCTTATTTCATCCACAATGTTTTAAAATTCTTGATCATTTTCCAAATGTTACTGATTTGGAAAAACTAGAAAATTATATGTTTAAAAGAATTATGAATTATATTACTTATTTAGTTGGTTATGTTGATCCCGAAATAGTATATATATCTGTTGATGGAGTTGCCCCTCTTGCTAAAATTTCACAACAAAGAAAAAGACGATTTAAATCTATTGAAGATAATTTAGCAAGAGAAGCAATTAAAAAGAAATTTAATAGAGAATTTAACAATAGCTGGTCTAATACAAAAATTACTCCAGGAACACAATTTATGGAAAGACTACATAATAAAATTGATACAATGTTAAAACAAAAATCAAAAGAAGCTAATAATAAAGTTAAATATATTTATTCTTCTTATCATACAGAAGGAGAAGGAGAACATAAAATACTTGATGATATTAGAAAAAGAACAAAAAACAGTGAGAATAAAGATGATATTTATGTTATATATGGATTAGATGCAGATTTATTCTTCTTATCTTTAGCATCACAAAAAGAAAATATATATTTACTAAGAGAATCTTCTCATTTAGATGGTAATTCAGGTAATCACGAATTATTTGACCCTGTTGATGATGTAGCTGAAGATTTAAAATATGTATCAATTGATTTAACTAAAGAATGTTATAATAATCAAATTATTAAAATAATTAAGAAAAAAATGGCAACGCAAGAAAATAAAAAGATAGATATTGAAAATGTAAATTATATTAATGACTTTATCTTTTTGTGCTATTTACTTGGAAATGATTTTTTACCACATTTACCATCAGTTGATATTAAAAAGAATGGTTTAGACTTTTTGCTTGATTGTTATGCCGAGACTTTTATTAATACAGATGGATTAAATTTAGTATTTCTTAAAGATAGACATTATAAAATTAATTATATTGTATTAACAGAAATTTTTAGATTATGTTCATTAAAAGAATCATATTATTTTGCAAAAATTTTACCAGAGCATATTCAAATGAATTTAAAAAGAAAATGTCCTTCTGATGATGATTATCAAAAAGCAATTTGGGATTTGGATAATCTCCGAAATATACAGATAGATGATGTAATTAAATTAGGAGTTGGTAAACCTGAAGAATGGAAATTTAGATATTATAGTCATTATTTCAAAGATGTTACTTTTGACAATATTAAAGATGATAATTGTAAAAATTTAATTAAAGATTTATGTTATAATTACTTTGAAGGATTAGAATGGGTAACACAATATTACTTTGAAGGATGTAAATCTTGGTTATGGCAATATAAATGGACACATTCTCCATTTATTTCTGATTTATACTTTTACCTAAAACATAATTTTATTAAAATTAAATTTAATAAAGAAGGTCCTCTACAACCTTGTGTACAATTATTATCTGTATTACCTCCTGTTTGTTATAAAGAGCTACCTAAAAAATATCAAAAATTAGTAACAAGCAAAGATTCGCCAATTATTGATATGTTTCCTGAACCAAAAGATATAGAAGTAGATTATATATATAAAGAACAATTACATCAATGTATTCCAATGATTCCTTATCTTGATGTTAACAGAATTCAAGAAGAATGCGCTAAATATAAATTAACGAAAGATGAAGAAAAATTAAATAAATTATTTGATGATATAAAATATTAAATGCGTTAATAATAAATTTTTACTTTTATTAATAATAATATAGTATATATGTCCAAAGACAATAATTCTAGAAATACCTTATCAGGTTTAAAGGACAGAACTAATAATAATGATAGTATACCATTTCGAATTAATTTTATTAAAGAATTGTTAGATGCTAAAGAATTAAAACCTTTAGTAAATTTTGATATTACAGAAACAGAAAATTTTATTGGTAAAAATGCTGTTAATTCAGATGGATCAGACGAAAAGAGTCATGATACTCGTAATAGTTTAAATAAAAAATTACATGATTTTAATAATATTATTTCACAAATTGGAGGGAAATTATTATATATTAAAAGTGGTTCAACTGGCCATACATTTAAAGGAATCATGGATATTAATAATGATAATTTAAGTTATGCTGTAAAAGTCGTGGCCTATCCTAAAAAAGAAAATTATGGTGATATTTATGATACACGTAGACCAGAAAATGCAGAACTAATGATGATTAAATTATTAAGTTATTTTGTAATCAAGAAACAAACTCCTCATATTATTTTACCTATTGCTACTTTTTATACAAGTATTACTCCTTTTGTAAATTTAATTAAAGATGATATTGTAGATGAAGATAATAAAAAGTATAAGGAATTTATAGAAAAATATCAAAATAAAGAATACAATGATAATGTTTCTATTTTAATTAGTGAATGGGCAACAAGAGGTGACTTTTTAGATTATGTTCGTAAACATTATAGAAATTTTAAATTAATTCATTGGAAAGTATTTTTCTTTCAAATTATTTCTACTCTTGCAGTAATTCAAAGTAAATTCCCAGCTTTTCGTCATAATGATTTAAAAGCAAATAATATTTTGATTACAAAAGTACCCAAAAAAGATGGTTCATTTTCGATATATAAAGTAAATAGTTCAGAATATGTTGTTCCTAATATTGGTTATCAAATTAAATTTTGGGATTTTGATTTTGCTTGTATCCCTGGTATTGTGGATAACACCAAAGTATCATCAGAATGGACAAAACAAATTAACGTAATACCTGAGAAAAATAGATATTATGATATGCACTATTTTTTTAATACTTTTATTAAAAAAGGATTTTTTTCACAATTTATGGAAGATGATATTGTTGCACAAGAAGCCAAAGATTTTGTTAACAGAATTGTTCCTAAAAAATTCCAAGAGGGAGGAAAATATGTACATAAAAGAGGTCGTATATTAGTTAAAGATGAATATATATTACCCGATGATGTACTTAGAAAAGATCCATTTTTTGCACAATTTAGAAGAGATACTAATAATATGAAACTTATAAAAAAAGATTTATCTGAAACAAAAAGAACAAATATAAATAGAGTTAAACCAAAAAATTCTGAATTTAATTTAGTCAGTTTAGATGATCTTTTAGTTGATAGTAATTCTGATTAATTTTTTTTATTCATTATATATATAAATAATGAATAATTATGATAACTTAAATTATTGTATTAATTTAATTGATGATTTTATCGATAATAGAACAAAATATAAAGTTGATCCTATTGTTATAAATGAAATAAAATTAGAAAATATATTAAAAGAAGAAAATTTTAATTATGAAAAAATACTTGATAATTTAAAATTTGATAAAATAGTTAATAATAAAAATATTTATTTTGGAAAAAATTATGAAGTACATATTTCAAAATATGATTCAAAAATAACTAATTTATCAACAAAGCAAAATATTGGTTTAATATATAATTATATTTTTAGTGAATTTTTAACTCAAAATAATCTTGATATTATTTTATTAAATCTTATGAATTTTAGTGTTCTTAAAAAAGATATTAAATTAGATAATTTAGATAATTTTAATAATGATGATATATTACTTGTATCAATATACTATAATAAGTCAGATACTTTTACTGAATATTTAAAAAATGGATTAAGTGACGATGATATGAAAAAAATATTTTTTATGGTTTTATTTAATTTATACAAATTTTCAGCTAAACTTAAAAATTTTAGACATAATAAATTAAACTTAAATTCTATTAGATTAATTAAAAGTAATAAAAAAGTTAATTTTAATATTGGTGATATTAAATTTTCATTTGATACAAACTATGATGTTAAAATTACTGATTTTGAAAATAGTTCTAGTAATAATTTATCTAATTTTTTATCAATTGACAATCAAGAAGAAAATCCATTTTACGATGTTCATTATTTTTTTAGTGCGTTTATGAGTTATATAAAACGAGAAAAAATTAATGTTAATGATAGCATTATACATTTTATTGAATCTATTATTCCAATTAAATATAGAAATTATGATAATAATAATTTTCAATTAGATGAAAAAGTATTTAATTCAGATGAAAGTCAAATTATTATTCCTTCTGATATATTAAAAAAAAATATTTTCTTTAGTGATTTTATAATGGATATTACTGTCACACCTATTTCATCTTTAAGCGAAAATAGTTTAGATAAATATAGTAAAAAAGATAAAAAAATAAATTATGATATAGAAATTAATTCTTTAACTGAAACTTCAAACAATAATTCTAGAATGATCGCAAAAAATATTAAATATAAAAATAAAAAAACTTATTCTAAATATAATAATATAAAAGATTCTATGATTAAAGGTACTCGTAGATTATATGTTCCTACTAGAAATAATCTTAATGAAGGTAATATGTCATCTGATGTATTAGCTACTGTAGAAAAAGATAAACACGGTGATAGAAAAGAAAAAAGAGATAAAAGAAGAGATAGAAGAAAAACCGAAGATGAAGAAGAAGTTGATTTAGATGCTGAAGTTCAAGAGCTCGATGATGAAAGTTCCATTGAAAATGAAGATGTTAAAATGGAAAGATCCAAAGGCAAAAAATCAGCTAAAAAATCAAGCAAAAAAGGTAAAAAATCTAGATCTCTCAGTGAATCATCTTTAGAATCATTAAGCAGTGATGGTGTTGATACTTATCATCAAAAGACTATGACTGGTACTGAAGTTGAAAGAAAAGCTGGAAGAAAAATGGCAATGGAACCTCAAGAACAAAATGATATTCTTAAAATGTTACCTGAAGGTTATTCTGGTCCCATTCCACAATCAATGTGGAATAATATGCAACCTCAACAAACTGGTCCTAAAATTAATGCTATTGGAAGAGTATTAGGTCATTCTGCAGATATGGCTCAACCTCAAGGTTTACCAGCTGCACCAGTTGGTATGCCAGAAATGGGTATGCCTCAAATGGGAATGCCTCAAATGGGTATGCCACAAATGGGTATGCCAGATATGGGTGGTATGGATATGAATCAATTAATGGCTGCTCAACAAGGTATGCCTCAAATGGGAATGCCCCAAATGCAAATGCCACAAGGAATGCCTCAAATGGGTATGCCAATGCAAGCACCACAACAAAGTGTTCTCTTAAGTGAAGGTTCTATGATGAATCAAGCTCAACAAATGTTACAACAATCTGCTCAACCAGAACCTGTTGCACAACCTCATGTTCAACAAATGCAACAACAAGCACCACAAATGACATTTCAACAAGCTCTTCAACAAGGTGGTTCAAGACAAAAACGTGTAATTAGCCTTAAAAAGGATTTTTTTTTTTAAATAATGAAGAAGAAAAATTATCTACCAAGCCAACTCAAAAGGGCGGAGACAGAAATATACCACTTTTTAAAAAACCTGCAGAAGGTCCATTTGCACCTGAACAAAAAAAAGAACAATCATTTCAACAACCATATCAACCTCAATTTAATCAACAACAAAATAAACCCCCAATTGGAGGTATGAATCCTATTGTTAATTTACAAGTATATCAACCTCCTAAACCTAAACCAAAAGATTTTGTTGAACAAGATATTAATAAATTAGATGCATCAATGTTTTTACCAACTTTTATGGCAAATCCATATTTACCTCCACAATGGGGTATGTTAAATGCAGCTACCCAACCAATGGCTCCAATTGTACCAACAATTGTAAAGAATTTTAATATTAATACAACAAATCCAGTTGGAATGCACGAAAAGTTTAGTTATGTATTTGAAGATATGTTACCTACGATTAATATTCCTGGTAAAATTACTACCCTTAAAGAAAGAAACTCTTTACAACACTATTTAAGATCTATTTTCTTTCCAAGAGGTGATGGTGAAGATATTAATTTAGATGAAAGAGGTCATTCGCTTATGCAATACATAAATTATATGGATATGAATCCTTATAATACATATAATTTAGAACAAAATCCTTATAAATCCTTACCTGAAAACTTTTTAATTTATAGAAGTTGTTATCCAATTCAAAAAGATAAAGCAACTTCTACTACTAAATGTGCTGCAAATTCAATTGGTATGAATTTAAGAATTCATAAATTAGATAATGCTGCTTATAATGTTCATAAACCAGCTATTACTTTAGATCCATCTGGTAATCCTATTGTTCCTGCAGTTATGCCTAAATATACAGATTTCGAACAATGGAGAGAAATGAAATATTATGAATTTGTCAGAGAACATATTATTAAGAAAAATAGATGTCCTAACTTTGTTAATTTATTTGGTTATTATATCAATGAAAAATCAGAAATTGATTTTGATAAAATTAATAATATAATTAAAGGATTACCTGCAACTACTAGTAAACCTGCTGGCACAGTTGCTCCATTTACTATGGTATCAGTAAAAAATCCAGTAGATTTATTAAGTGTTATTAATGGTCCAATTGCAGTACCAGCAGCTAAAGCCTATTTTGGTAAAGCACTTATTGCACTTACAGAAGCGCCATTATATAATTTATTAGGTTTTTCAAGTACTATTTATGCTAGAGATGGAAGTTCCAAAGTAATGACAAGTACTGGATTTTATAATGAAAATGTATGGTATTCTGTTTTATTCCAACTCGCAATTGCTTTATTAGTTTTGCAAAAAGAAGAAATATTTTTTAATAACTTTGAAGTAGAACATAATGTATTTGTTAAAAATTTAAGCTTACATTCAAATTTAACCAATTTCTGGAAATACAAAGTAAATAATACTGAATACTATGTTCCCAATTATGGATTTGTTGGATTATTAGATGCAAACTTTAGAAATAATGTTATGCATGATGCTACAATAACAAATAGAATTGTTGGTAAACCATTAGGTGATACTATTCCAAATACTAATGATTTAATACATGATTTTATGTTTAAAAAAGTATTTGATCCTAGTATATTTAATCAACCAGATATATTTATCAATAGAGGTGGTATTAAACCTCCACCTGAAATAATGACATTATTAGGTAAAATACAAGCTGATACTACTTCTAAAGAAATTACTTATTATATAGAAACATACTTTCAAAGATTTCTTAATAACAGAATTGGTACATATCTTAAAGAATTAGAAGTACCAAATATTAGAAGAGATGATGTAAATCTTCAAACCGGTCAAGTTGTTGTTCATGAAGTTGGCGCTAATACATATAAATTTGTTCTTATTAAAAAGAGAGATACTCTTACATCTGATATATTAACTAAAAATGATAATACTAAAGATTTTGAAGAGAAGTTAGGTGTATCTAATACCGGATTATACGGATTTTCTAAAGCTGAAATTATTGAACAAACATTTAAAGCAAATGAAATAAGTTTGAATGAAGATGAATTATTAGAAACTTACGTAATTGCATAAATTTTTTTTATCTATTAATAATATAAAATATTATTAATGTTTTCAAATATTACCTCCAGAATTACAGGTCATAATAATGCCAATGGATATAATTCAAATTATGAATCAATAGCATATAAAAAATTCGAACCAGATTTTCAAAATAATATAAAAAAACCATCAGATTTTGCTCCTCTTGCGATGAGACATATCACAACAAAAGGTGCAGATAGTAATGAAGTCTATGATGAATTATCAAAAATATTTTATTCAATGCAAAATATAAATAGAATTCAAAAAATGATTAAAAAAGCTGTCTTTGAAAGAACGAAGGGTCAATACAGATTAGATGATGACCAAGATGAAAGTGATTTAATTGTTACTATGAGAGCTGTATTTTTAGAACACGCTAGATTTTTGCCATTTAAATTAGTACATCAAGTCAAAGAATTAAACAGAAGGACTGTTGAATTTCTTGTTCCAGATATGATAACTGAAATTAAACAACATTATGCTTATATAAAAGAAATTAACGAACCAATTAAACCAATAGCAAGACCAATGAATGTTAATAATGCTGGTAGAAGAACTTTACCTGCTTTAACATCTGCTTGGGGATTTTAAATTTTTTAATATAATAACTTTTTTGTTATTATATAGTAGTTATAAAAAATGCCAAAAAAATGTTTTTGTGTAATGTGCACAATATGTTTTTGTTGCTGTCACAATAAAATCGAAAATAATTGTCACACTGATTGTTGTTCAACAAAATTGTGCTGTTGTTTATGTTTTAAAAAAATAAAAAAAATTTTTCAAGGCGAAGCTGGTCCAGAAGGTGAGCAAGGTGATCAGGGGATTCCTGGCATACAAGGACAACAAGGTATACCTGGAATACAAGGACCGCAAGGTGTTACTGGACCAACTGGTCCACAAGGAATTCAAGGCTCTGCTGGTACTGGTATTATCTTTAAAGGAGAAGTTAGTAGTCAAA
>JACCDO011568243.1_pt1 | contig 22585 bp, 22 predicted proteins | sample 7446101 | NCBI WGS metagenome assembly JACCDO01 (sample SAMN15323440, study PRJNA562643) | freshwater metagenome | isolation source: river surface water | place: USA:Blue River Watershed | collected 2017-08-16
GGCCAAGAAAAAAATAGGACTACTAGAACAGAACATTAAAAAATTCTGGGAGCCCTAGAATATACTATTTAAAAAAATTATACATATATTTGTCACACTAACAATTGCTATGACACAGGAACTCTTTGCAAGCTATTCCTTTTTGTTGGACCGCACGGCCCGCAAGGTGAAGCAATATGCGCAGCAGCAGTTTAAGCGAGGAGGCTTTGACGTGACGGTAGATCAATGGTTGGTCTTGAAAAATCTAGCCGAAAACCCTGAATTGAGCCAAACCGAATTGGCCAACCTGGTTTTCAAGGATCATCCCACGCTTACCCGAATTTTGGATTTGCTTCATAAAAAAGGCTACATCATTCGGGTACAGCACCCACAGGATCGCAGAAGTTTTCAATTGCACTTAACAGAAGCAGGTGTTTCTAAAGTCGCTGAGTTGCGGCCGAAAGTCCTTCAATTTCGAGAAAAAGCTTGGGAAAATCTGACGGAAAAAGACTTCTTGGAATTCAAGCGCATCTTGAACACCATCTACCAAAATTTGGACGATTCAAACAAACAAACCAACAGCTAGTTTGGAATTCAGTAGACGATCCCAGGCCCTCACCAAACGCATTTAACTACTCCATGAACACCCCCACCATCCACACAGATCTATGCATCATCGGCGCCGGGCCGGTCGGTTTATTTGCGGTTTTTGAAGCAGGACTTCTCAAAATGAGATGCCACCTGATCGATGCCTTGCCACAGATTGGAGGGCAACTTTCAGAAATTTATCCCCAGAAACCCATTTACGACATCCCGGGATACCCTGAAATCAAAGCACAGGATTTGGTGGACAACCTGATGGAGCAGGCCAAACCATTTAATCCCACCTTCACCTTGGGAGAGCGCGTGGACCTGCTCGACCGACAGGAGGATGGTAGCTTTATCGTCACCACCAGCGACAAGACCCAAGTGCATGCCAAGGTCATCATCATTGCCGGTGGATTGGGTTGCTTCGAACCTAGAAAGCCTGTTTTGAACAACCTAGAAGCCTTTGAGGGCAAAGGAATTCATTACATGGTCAAGAATCCAGAAACCTTCCGGGACAAAAAAGTGGTCATCGCAGGGGGTGGAGATTCGGCTTTGGACTGGACCATTTTCTTGGCCAATGTAGCGGAGCGCGTGACTTTGGTACACCGAAACGAAACCTTCCGTGGCGCGCCAGATTCTGCTTCCAAGGTAGTTGACCTTGCCCAAGAAGGAAAGATCGATTTGATTCTTTCTGCCAACCTGAAGGAAGCAAATGGAAACGACCGTCTCGAAAAAGTAGTTTTGGAAGACAAGGACAACCAGGAAATCGTTTTGGATGCAGATTACTTGATTCCTTTGTTTGGCCTTTCGCCGAAACTAGGCCCAATCGCCGACTGGGGACTCAGCATCGACAAAAACGCAATCGAAGTAGATACCCGAGATTACTCCACCGGAGTGGATCGTATCTATGCCATTGGAGACATCAATACCTATCCAGGAAAGTTGAAGCTCATCCTGTGTGGCTTCCATGAAGCGGCAATCATGATGCACTCAGCCTTCAAATATGTGTACCCAGACCAAAAACTAAGTTTCAAATACACCACCGTAAACGGGGTAAACGCTTTCTAAGACGCATTATGGAATTGATCAAATTTACCGTAGAAGACCAACAGGGCTGTCGCCAAGAAGTAGAAGCACCTACCGACATGGGCCTCAGCCTAATGGAAATTCTTAAAGCTTCCGAATACCCCATCTTAGCTACCTGCGGGGGGATGGCCCTTTGCGCTACTTGCCATGTAGAAATCTTGGAAGGCCAAGCCGGCCTGGGAGATGCCACGGACACGGAATTAGACCAATTGGAAAACCTACCGGAATATTTTCCTACCTCTCGATTGGCTTGCCAGATCCGCATTGGAGAGCAGTTGGAAGGTGCGGTCATCAAACTTCGGGGAGAAGATGTAGTTTAACCCCTGTTCCCGTTTTCGAAAAGACAATTTAGCCCGGTGCCTGCATTGGGTTATTTTTTTTTAAATTCGTGTAGCGAAACACCAAGTCTTTTCGTTCTGAGAAAAAAAACAACAAAACCATGAAACGCATCGCTACTTTTTTGATCTCCCTACTAGTCATCTCTTGTGAACTGTCTACCACAGAACCTCTTATAATCACAGCAGAGGAGTTACTTAACTACCAAACTGAAATAATCCAACTTTCAGAATCGGTCAAGTGTACCAATGCAACGGAATGGAAATTTACTCCCATGGGAAGTAAAGCCTGTGGAGGTCCTGCGCGATACATCGCCTACCATCAAAGTGTGGAACGTGAATTTTTAGACCTGGTGGAGCGATTTACTGCTTTGCAAAAAGCCTACAATGAGCAAAACAATGTGCTCTCAGATTGCATGTTGGTCGGACCACCTAGAAGTGTACAATGCGAAGCCAACAAAGCCGTTCTAGTGTATTGATTTTTTGATGTGCTCCTGATTGCTATTTTTCATCAGGCACCCCATTTTTCTTGGTCGGCCAAATGGCCGACCAATTTCTTTTACAAGAATTTCACGGATTGCAAGCCAATCACCAGTTCCAAAGAATAGGTTATTCTTCTTGAAGCAATTGATTTAAGATTTCACAAGCAGCTTCTGAAAGGATCGTTCCAGGTCCAAAAATAGCGACCACCCCCTCATTTTTCAAAAAATCATAGTCTTTGGCAGGAATGACTCCCCCTGCCACTACGCGGATATCTGGCCGACCCATTTGCCGCAAGCAGGAGATCAATTCCGGTATCAGCGTTTTGTGCCCTGCTGCCAGAGAAGATACACCTACCAGATGCACATCATTTTCTACTGCCTGCTCAGCTACTTCTTGGGGAGTTTGAAATAGTGGGCCTATATCCACATCAAAGCCCAGATCAGAGAACCCCGAAGCAATCACCTTGGCTCCCCGATCGTGACCATCTTGCCCCATTTTTGCTACCAGAATACGGGGTCTTCTTCCCTCCACTTGGGCAAATCGATCCGAAAGGCGCTGGGCTTCTACAAATGATTTCTGTTGTTTCACTTCTGCTGCATAAACTCCCGAGATGGATTGGGTTTGGGCTTTGTGACGCCCAAAGGCCTGCTCCATGGCAAAGGAGATTTCCCCTAAAGTAGCTCTTTTTCTTGCTGCGACTAAAGCCAAGGAGAGTAAATTTCCTTCCCCAGAGGCTGCAGCAGCCCGAATTTGCTCCAAAATGGCAGTTACCTCTTCCTGATTTCGCTGGCTCTTCACCTGCTTCAACCGCAAAATTTGAGAATCCCGTACCGTGTGATTGTCCACTTCCAGGAGTTCTAGTTCTGTCTTTTCAGCCACTTGGTAACGATTGACCCCGACAATAATATCCTTACCCCCATCGATTCTCGCCTGCTTTTTTGCAGCAGCTTCTTCAATTCGTAGCTTCGGAAGTCCAGTTTCAATGGCTTTGGCCATCCCACCCAATTTTTCCACTTCTTCAATCAGACTCCAGGCTCTCTTCGCCAACTGATCCGTGAGGTATTCCACGTAGTAGGATCCACCCCAAGGGTCTACCACCTCGGTAACCCCTGTTTCTTGTTGCAGCACCAACTGCGTATTGCGCGCAATCCGCGCCGAAAAATCCGTAGGCAAGGCGATGGCCTCGTCCAAAGAATTGGTATGCAGGGACTGGGTATGCCCCATCACTGCTGCCAAGGCCTCCATGGCTGTTCGGGTCACGTTGTTGAAGGGGTCTTGCTCGGTGAGTGACCAACCGGAAGTTTGACAGTGAGCGCGCAAAGCCAAAGATTTGGGGTCCTTGGGACCAAACTGGGCAACCAACTTGGACCAAAGCAAACGCCCCGCCCGCAACTTGGCTACTTCCATAAAATAGTTCATCCCTACCCCCCAGAAAAAGGAAAGTCGAGGAGCAAAGTCATCAATCGCCAAGCCGGCTTTCAAACCTGTGCGCAGGTATTCTAGCCCATCGGCCAAGGTATAGGCCAATTCCAAATCCGCAGTAGCACCAGCCTCTTGCATGTGGTAACCCGAGATGGAGATGGAATTGAACTTGGGCATCTCCTTGGAAGTAAATTCGAAAATATCCCCAATCAAACGCATGCTGGCCTGTGGGGGATAGATGTAGGTGTTCCGCACCATGAATTCCTTGAGAATGTCATTTTGGATGGTGCCCGAAAGTGCAGATCGCTCCACTCCTTGCTCTTCTGCAGCAACGATAAAAAAGGCCAAAATGGGAATGACAGCTCCATTCATGGTCATGGAAACTGAAATTTGATCCAAGGGAATCTGGTCAAACAAGACCTTCATGTCCTCTACCGTATCGATAGCCACTCCTGCCTTACCTACATCTCCTTGGACCCGCGGGTGGTCCGAATCATAGCCTCGGTGGGTAGCCAAATCAAAGGCAACTGATAAACCCTTTTGACCTCCTGCCAAATTCCTTCTGTAAAAGGCATTGGATTCTTCGGCAGTGGAAAATCCAGCGTATTGACGAATCGTCCAAGGACGCTGCAAATACATGGTCGCATAAGGCCCACGGAGAAAAGGGGCAATCCCTGCAGTAAAATGCATTTCTCGGAGATTCGCGATCGCTAGGGGATCAAATTGGTCAGGAACTGCAACCTGCTCTGGCGACTCCCAAGTACTGGTTGGAACCTTCGCTGCCTTGGTGGCAATTTTTAAATTCCACTGTTTAAAATCTGGTCTCATTGGGCATCGAGGGTTAAACTTTCAACCAAATAGGCCGCACGAGTGGGCTTCAATTCATGTGCCGCTTCCTCAAAGGGCGGCAAGGGTTTGTTATAACTCAATGCTGCAGGCGCAGCATAGGCATTTGCTCCCACTTTCACCTGAGTTTTATCCAAGAGTGCTCCTTGAATCTTGGCACGATTCGCTTTGACTCGATTCTGAAGCGCTCCTGTTTTGCAGGCATTCCACCAGCCTCCTTCCTGTTCCAGCAAGGTCAAGGCCGTTTGCGTTTCTTTAACCAAATCGGCAACTAAATTTTCCAAGAAATAGGAACCAGCAGCAGGGTCTTGGACCTTATCTAAGTACGCTTCTTCTTTCAAAATAGCAGCCACATTTCGAGCAATACGCCGTTCCTGGCTTGTTGCATTTTCTTCATCCAAGGGCTTCACCCAAAGCACATTGGCGCCACCCAATACAGCCGAAAGGGCTTGATAGGTTTGGCGAATCGTGTTGGTATGGGCATCCAAAATGGATTGAGACCAGTGGGCTGTTTGACAAAAAAGAAGTAGTTCCTGCTCCTCGAGTTCTACCTGATAGAGCAAGGCTAAATTCTGAACCAACTGCCTAAACGCAAGTTGTCGCCCCACTTCCCCGAAATGGTGCTCCCCTACGGCAGTTTCTAAAAACAACTTTTCAAATACGGTACGAGGTGCATAAGACACCCGATCTAAAATCTCGACCAACTCCCCCAATCCAAAGGTGAGAGCATCCACCGGATGGGAGCCTGACTCGCTATAACGGGAAGTTTTGATGCAAAACGCCTTAAAGTTGGGGTAGCCTTCGGTAAGTTCAAGGAGTTCCTCCAAAAGTTCAACTCCAAGGCCCAAATCTTGCTGCTGATCGAAGACCTGGTCTGTAGGACTCCAGAGCATCCCGCCATGAAGGGCAGCTCCGTCTACTCCAGTACTTTCCACCCAGTCTTGAAAAAGTTGGAAGGTAGAAAGAGGATTTCCCAAAGGAAGCAAGTAGATGGAAATGTATTGAGGGAGTACCCCTTGCAAAAGTTCTTGCAATTCTTCGATTCCCTGAAGCGGTAAGACCAATCCCTCTGCCCCATTTTCAAGGGCAGCAAGGACTTCGGCATTGGTATCGCTCGGCAACACAGTGACTACATTGGACCAGTTGCGCGGAGGCATCCCTGGAAATTCGGAAGGGGCGTGAAACCGGCGCTGCTTTACCGCATGCTGCACATCTTCGAGCGCATACATAGGCTGTAAAGGAAGGGTATCCCAGAGCTTGCTGCCCAGACCCTGAGCCTCTCCCTTGCCCTTGAGGTCTGCAGTAGCTTGCCGCAACCAGTCCGCTTTGGTAGTGATGGGGAATTCTGAAAACAAGTCCTGCTCCATAAAAATAGTTGTGCACTAGCGAAAGACAAAATTAACCAATCCATGACAAAAAGCTCTGAAAGGAGGAAACAAATGCAAAAAAGGAAAGGTATCTAATTCCTTTCTACATATTTGCGGAATTTTCATTGGTTATAGGTCAAAAACTCAAACTTTTTAGTATTTCAATGTAAAATTCTAAATCTTAAATTTTTGCCAATTATTGGAATAACCAAATTCGAATTGGATAAAAAATGTGGAAAAAAACAGCAAACCTTCCTTCTTCAATTTTTTATTTAAGTTAATTTTTTACAATTTTGACACCCCCTTTGTCAACGTAATGACAGGAGTGTGAATCCTATCCATTTCGAATGAGTTCAGAAGCCAATGCTGTATGGAGTGAATGCTTGCGTGTGATCGAACAACACGTCAATGAGCAGAGCTATTCCACCTGGTTTAAGCCCATTGTGCCCGTAAAACTGGAAGGTTCCACCCTCACCATACAGGTTCCTAGCCAATTTTTCTACGAATGGCTGGAGGATAATTACGTGGAAGAACTGAAATTGGCCATCAAAAACACCCTGGGTGCTTCCGGCCGACTCGAATATGCCGTGGTGGTGGACAAAGGCAACCCAAGCAATCAACCTTATGTGGTGTCTTTTCCGCAGGGAAACGCCAGCAACAAAAAGCCTGGCACAACTACCCAAGAGGTAAAGACTCCTTTCGAAATGCAATCCTTGGATGCAGGTCTCCTTACTCAGAGCAACCTGAATCCGAACTACACCTTTATCAGTTACATCGAAGGGGATTGCAATCGCCTAGCCAGATCGGCAGGATTTGCGGTAGCCAGTAAGCCGGGCATCACTTCCTTCAATCCCTTGATGGTGTATGGAGGGGTAGGTTTGGGCAAAACTCACCTGGTACAAGCCATTGGCAACGAAATTAAAAATGGACCTGGAGAGAAATTTGTGCTCTACGTGTCTTCTGAAAAATTTGTGAACCAATTCATGGATTCCATCAAAGATGGCAACGTGAAGAACTTTACCAATTTTTACATGCAAGTAGACGTGCTGATCATCGATGACATCCAGTTTTTGGCAGGCAAGGACAGAACACAGGAGATGTTCTTCCATATTTTTAACCACCTCCACCAAAACAAAAAGCAGATCATCATGACCTCCGACTGTCCTCCTCGAGACTTGAAAGGTCTAGAAGAGCGATTGCTCTCCCGATTCAAATGGGGTTTGACAGCAGATCTGCAGATGCCTGATTTTGAAACAAGGGTAGCCATCATTCGTCGAAAGATGGAATCAGAGGGCATCAACATTCCTGATAGTGTCATCGAATACCTGGCCTACACCGTAGATACCAATGTACGGGAATTGGAAGGTATTTTGATTTCGCTCATTGCCCATGCCTCACTCAACCGAGTGGAAGTGAGTCTTGAATTGGCTAAATCCATTATCAAGAATTTCATCAAAGACATTGAAACGGAAGTTGGGATCGACTTTATTCAGAAGGCTGTTGCCGACTACTACGGCATCCAAGTGGAGGAACTAAAGGATAAAACGAGAAAAAAGGAAATCGTGATCGCCCGCCAAGTGGCCATGTATTTTTGCAAAGATTTCACCAACCATTCCTTAAAGTCCATTGGCTACCACTTTGGAGGCCGTGACCACAGCACGGTGATTCATGCCATCCAAACAGTCAATGACATCATGGAAACGGATACTTCTTACCGCAATGCGGTCAATGAATTGAAGAAGAAATTCAAGATGCGCTCCTATTGAGCGGCAGCATTTCTCGTTCTACGCCCCTCTATTTTTTAGTTAAAAAAAGGTCTACCACCTGCTGAGCAAGCAGGTTTGGACTAAGCAAACCCGCCTGAACCGCCTGCTTTTCCCGTTCCAAGGTTTCCTTCACGCCGGGATGGTTTAAAAATGCACGACCCAATACTTCCTGGATCTGATCGTCTAGCCAAGTCAGTCGCTGCAAGCCTCGAGTGGCATCCCAAAATCCAGTACTTTTAAGTTGGTCTTGGTAAGCAACTAAAATCGATTCCAATTCCTCCATCCCCAAGCCGGTAACTGAAGACCCAAGTAACAACTTGGGAGCCCAGCCCTTCTCGCTTGGAGGCAAAAGATGCACCGCGTTCTGATAGGATACCTTGGCTTGCGCTGCCAAATCCAGGTTGTCCCCATCGGCTTTATAAATCAAAAAGGCATCCGCCATTTCTACAATTCCTTTTTTAATCCCCTGCAATTCATCCCCAGCACCAGCAAGGAGGAGTAAAAGGAAAAAATCAACCATGCTTTTCACGGCAGTTTCACTTTGTCCTACGCCTACGGTCTCCACCAAAATCAGATCAAAGCCTGCCGCCTCACAAAGAAGGATGGCCTCTCGGGTTTTTCCAGCTACCCCTCCTAAGGTACTTCGAGAGGGACTGGGGCGGATAAAAGCCCGCTTATCCAAGGCCAGCCGTTCCATACGGGTCTTATCTCCCAAAATACTCCCCTTGGAAAGGGAACTGCTGGGATCTACGGCCAAGACGGCTACCTTTTTGCCTGCATCCAATTGGCGGATTCCGAAAACTTCGATAAAACTACTTTTCCCCACACCGGGCACGCCGGTAATTCCTATCCGAAAAGAGTTTCCGGTAAAAGGTAAGATTTCTTGGATCAGGTTCGTAGCCAAGATTTGATCTTCAGGCAACTCACTTTCTACTAGGGTGATGGCCTGTGCAAGTACTACCCGATCTCCGGCCAAAATGCCGGCTTTGAATTCTGCTAACGATCGTCTCTTTCTCATGGGGTAACCAATTCAAATTGTTGATCTCCCATCGGCGTTTTTTCATACTTCGCAAAAATGGAAGGGCTCAAGGATGCAGGAAAATGCGGACTTTCTGGAGAAAGCACCACTGGAACCTTCACAGATTGATTCACAAAAAATACCAGCGTTCGACCGTACTTGGTGTGTGGAAGCAGGTCAGCAAAGGATTTCAATACTTTCTGGTCCTCTACTTGGGTTCGGAAGGCATAGATCCTCAGCACTGGCCCAGAATTATTTTCATTTCTATAGTATCCCACTTCCTCAAACTGGTCTTGGTAGGCAGCGATTCCCTGTTCGGAAAAACTTTCCTTCACGATCACCCCTAGAATTACAAAAACGGTGATGCCAAGTAGAATAAGAAGGGCAGATGGTCTTTTCAAAAATTTATCGAGGGTTTGTAGGCTGAAGCCCTTAATTTAGCCTAAAATTTTGACAATGGGATTCGAATACGTCAAGGCGCTGCACCTGATTTTTATTGTCACCTGGTTTGCAGGCCTTTTTTACATTGTACGTCTATTTATTTACCAAACCGAAGCCCTCGAAAAACCCGAACACGAACGTCTCATCCTGAAGCCGCAACTCGACTTGATGGCCCGCAGGTTGTGGTACATCATCACCTGGCCCTCAGCCATCCTGACCCTAATATTTGGCTTTTGGGTGCTGACCTACCGCTGGGGCTACCTGCAACAAGAATTTATGCAGGCAAAATTGATCTTTGTGGGCTTGCTTTACGTATACCACGGCTACAGCCAGGTGATTTTTACCCAATTGCAAAAAGGCAAATCGCGCTGGACTTCTACTCAACTGCGCCTTTGGAATGAGGTTTCTACCCTGCTGCTCTTTGCTATTGTATTTCTCATTGTCTTGAAAAATACACTTAGCATGCTCTGGGGAATGCTGGGACTCATCGGGCTTTTTGTGGTATTACTAATCGCCATTAAGTTGTACAAAAAATATAGAACCCGCTAAGCCCGATGAAAAAACTACTCCTCCTCCCGCTAATTACTTTGGCTATTTCTTGTGGTGCTCCTTCCGAAAAAACTAGCAAAGTAGCAGAACTTCCCATACTTGGCGAGCGCTACGTGGATGACAATCAGGATACGGTGTACCACAGCATTGCAGACTTTGCTTTCGTCAATCAACTAGGGGACACCATCCGTAAAGAGGATATGGCAGGCAAAATCTATGTAGCCGATTTCTTTTTCACCACCTGCCCGACCATCTGTCCAATTATGAAAAAGGAAATGCTTCGGGTATACGAACAGTTTAAGGGAGAACCTAATTTTCGAATCTTGAGTCATAGCATCGACCCTACCCACGATACCCAAGCCGTGCTCAAGGATTACGCGGAAAAACTAGGCGTGCCGGATGCGGCTACTTGGAATTTTTTGACGGGAGACCAGGAAAAAATCTTTGAGATCGGCCAAACCAGTTACTTGACTACCACCATGGCGGATGAATTAGAGCCTGGGGGATTTCTCCACAGTGGGGCATTTCTACTCGTCGATCAACAAGGAAGAATCCGTGGGGTATATGACGGAACCAAAACCGAACAAGTAGACCGTTTGCTTGCCGATATCCCCAAACTACTCAAACCGTGAGACTATTCGTCACTCTACTAATTTTTGGTCTTTTTAGCGCTTCTTGTGCACCCAAAGCAAGTAGCGAAGCCAATACCTTGGCACAAATTTCGGATCCTGAAGTCCTACAATTTGCGATTCCTGGAAAGGAACTGTATGAAAATTATTGTGCCAACTGCCACCAGAAGGATGGAACGGGCTTGGGAAAACTCATTCCTCCCCTTCGTGATGCAGATTACTTCAAGACAGACATGCACCGCAGCATCTGGATCATGAAGCATGGAAAAGCAGGTGAAATTTTAGTCAATGGGCAGGTCTTTAACCAAGCCATGCCCGCCAATCCGAACCTCAGCCCACTGGAACTGGCACAGATCGCTACTTACTTGTACAACAGTTGGGGCATGAGCGAAGGGGTCATCGATGCACCTCAAATAGAGCAGTACCTGAAAAACCCTCCCGCAGAAAATTAATCCTTCAACTGGGTACCTGCTTGCTCCAAGGCGGCTTTAATCTCCGCGTTCACTTGATTAACTTTCAGCAACTGATCATCCAAGTAGGTTTTGATTTCCTCAGGAGTTTTCCCTTCTTCCTCTAGCGAATATTGCCGCATCCAAACGAACATCCCTTCGTAAGCCTGGTCAAGTTGCCCAGCCAAAGATCGCATGGATTCAATTTGAGCAGTGGCCGTACTGTCTTGCGCATACAAACTATCCGCTTGGGCCAAAGCCTTCTTTTGCAAAGACATTAATTCTCCCATCTTGGGCATCACCTCATCGTGTACGCCGATAATTTGTGCGCGCATTTCTTTGTTTGCTTCAATCAAGGGATTGGAGCAAGCAAGTACGAACATCGAAAAAATGAAAATCAGGGAGTTCGAGAATAGTTTCATCGGATTTAGATTGAGGTAAATAATTTTTTAAAATTAAAAAAGAAACAACGGCTTTCAGAGAAGCCAATGTAAATTTTAGTCCTAATTTTGATCACTGACTCCGATGCTATGAAACCATTCTGTTTTGCCGATGGGAACATTATCCCAACTCAAGATGCTCGCCTTCATCCCGCTGATTTGGCCGTAATTCGTGGCTACGGGATCTTTGATTTTTTCCGGACCGAGCAGTATCAACCTGTGTTTTTAGAAGATTACTTGGATCGATTTACTGCATCTGCCGCAAAAACCTTTTTGCCTTTGCCTTATTCTCGTGAAGAATTACGTGCCATCATTACCGAATTGATTGCCAAAAATGACTTGAAGCAAGGCGGAATCCGCATGGTCTTGACTGGGGGAGTATCTGAAAATCACTTTTCTCCTGCAACCGGCACCCTGTTTATGTTTGGAGAGGAATTGAGTTTTCCATCCGAAGAAAAATACCAGCAGGGCGTCAAATTACTCACTGTGGAACATGTACGTGCGATAGCAGACATCAAAACCACCAATTATACCCTGCCCGTATGGCATAGCATGCAATGGAAGCAACAAGGGGCAGAGGACGTCTTGTACCACTGGGATGGTTGGGTGAGTGAGAGTTCACGAAGCAATTTCTTCATCGTCAAGGATGGGGTCATCCATACACCAGATAAACACATTCTGATGGGAATTACTCGAAAGAATTTGCTGGCAGTGGCAGGCGATGTCAAAATCCGACCTATTTCTTTGGAAGAAGTTTGGGAAGCGGATGAAGCCTTTATCTCTGCGACCACCAAGATTTTATTGCCTGTCACGCAGATCGACGATCGAAAAGTAGGCTCTGGTAAAGTGGGAAAGGTCAGTTTGGAGGTAATGGCAAAGTTCCGCGAGCGCGAAAAAGCCTACCTCAACAGCAAATAAAAACCAGCCAATTTAGTTTTCAACCAGTACAGCCTCTTTGAGAATGTACATCAACTTTTCGGGGTCATTCGCATTGAGCGTGAGTTTGCCGCGAACCTTCACCCGCTTGGAAGTGTACTTGATGGACTTGGTAAGCATCACTTCCATGACTGTTTCTGGTCCTCCAGATCCGCAGAAGAAGCATTCTGCAAGTGGAAGACTGGATAGGATGATGTGATTGGGCTTAAACATGCCTTCAAAAGGGATGATGTATCCATCTGCCTCTACCACCTTGCCCTCTATTTTTTTAATGTTTGCGGAAAAAACAGGTACATACAATTCTCCAAAATTATCTTTGCTGATTTTGTAAGTCACCTCAGACAAACTTTTCCATACCCCTTGAGCATACGTTTGCTGGGAAAAAGTGGCTAAAGCCAAAAATAAACCGATCAGGAATGCTCCTTTTTTCATCTTGCTTTAAATTTTATGCTAATTACGTCTTTGTAAGTTGCTTTGCAATACTCGTTTGGTAGGCGGACCAGGCTGGTATCAAAGAGGCTAGTATTCCCACGGCCAAGGCATAGCCAAAAATCAATCCTTCTTCGGGTAAGAATAGCCAAGGATCCACCAAGGAAACTACTTCTTGGGCAGTCAATTCCACAATGATTGCCAAAAAGCCATGGCCCAATGCAATCCCCAAAATTGCTCCCAAAGTGGTGAGCGAAATCCCTTCCAGAAATACCAAAGTCACTAATTGTAGACGAGAAGCACCCAAGGTGCGTAGAATCGCCAGATCGTATTTCCGCTCTTTCAAGGAATTGTAGAGCGCGATAAAGATGCTCAAGCCTGCGATGACTACCAAGGCAACCGCCAAGCCCTGCAAGAGACTGATGCCCACGCCAAGCAATTCAAAGAGTCGAGACATTTCAAATGCTGGGGAGGCTGCCTGCATCGAAGTAGCCGAGTTGATCATTCGGGGCAACTGAATCGCGGCCATGGGATTGCGGTAGCGAACCAACAAGGAAGTGACTTCTCGCTCTTGGTTAGTGGAAGGAAAACCCTGCGCAGCAACAGGCACTTTGAGCGGGTCCATGGCTTCTGTAGGAGTATCATGGGCTTCTTCTTCATGGGAAGCCTCTTCTTCTAGTGGCAGTTCCACTTCCTCAGTAGCGATCGACTCCTCCCCTTGTTCCTCGTGGGTATACCAAACGGATTCAATGCTGGTGAGCACCAAGCGATCGACCACCTTTCCTGTCGGTGCCAAAATACCGGTCACTTTAAATTGCTGTTGGTCGTGATCATGACTCCCCACGCTGATCCCATGACTTCCAGTAAAGGAATCTCCCAATTTCAAGCCAAGTGCCTGTGCAGCGCTGGCTCCAAGGGTGACTTCAAAAGGGTATTCCCAGGCCTTTCCTGCAGCAAAAGATACTTCATACAAGGAAAGGTAGTCGTGATTTGTACCTACGATTCGAAACCCTTGTACATTGTCTCCCATGGCAAGCGGAATCACCTGCTTCACCAGTCGATTTCGAGAGATGCGTTGTGCTTCTTCCATCTTGATATTCCCTGTGGGAAAATCAATGTGGTAGACGGAAGCCAAAATCAATTGCAGGGGACTTCCCTTTGCGCCGACCACAAGGTCAATGCCTGCGGCATCTCGGGTCATCTTCTGCTCAAATTGGTGCTGTACCAGGAGCAAAACGGTAATGATGGCCAGACCAAAAGCCAACAAAATTGCATTCAGGCCGGTAGAAAGCGGCCGAAAACTGAGGTATTTCCAACTGAGCGTGAGGAGATTCATGCGCTTTTCACTTCTAGGACCTGAGACACTTCTGATTTGACACGTTGATCGTGCGTGACGATTACCAAGGCTGCGCCAATTTTGGATGCTTGCGCTTTGAGGAGTTGGACCACCCGCTGGGCATGCAGGTCATCCAAACTGGAGGTAGGCTCATCGGCTAGGATCAGTTTGGGTGAATTGACCAGTGCGCGTGCGATGGATACACGCTGAGCCTCCCCTTCGCTGAGTGTGCCTACAGCAGCAGTTGCTTTGGCTGCCAAGCCCAAGTCTTGGAGCAAGTCCGATGGAGAGAGCCCTTTTTTCTTGCCAAAAAATTGCGCCAATTCTAAATTTTGCTTCACCGAAAGCGCCGCAATCAAATGCGGCTTTTGGAATACAATTCCGATATGCTGCCCTCGAAACAAATCCAAGCGATGCCCTTTGAGTGCGGATAAGTTTACCCCATCCAGCACCACAGACCCCTGACTTGGGGTAAGTAGTCCTGCGAGCAGGTTGAGCAAAGTCGTTTTCCCAGATCCAGATTGGCCTAGGAGCAGGAGTGCCTCCCCTCCCGCGAGGGAAATATCCGGAAAGGAAATCGGGGCTTGTCCGGGGTAGGCAAAGCGGAGCGAATTGGTTTGTAGCAACATAAAATCCAAGTTCTGGGCGAATAAAAAGGCTTCAACAGCAGCCCATCAGCCATCCAAAGTTAATTTTTTAGGTCTACAAATTGCTGACCTTTTTAAACAGAAACGAAGATTTTTGATTTTCGATCCATTCTTGACTCTAACTAGAAGAAGAAGTTCTCCCCTTTTTACGGAAAAGAAGGGAAGCAGATTCAGTATTTGTGGATGGGCTCAAAATTCGAATAGAATGTTGCTTTTTTCTTTTGAAGGGGGGGTGCTTTCTTCTATTTTTGTGCAAAACAAAAAAACAGCGCATCGATGAGTGTACTAGTCAATAAGAATTCAAAAGTGATCGTTCAGGGCTTCACAGGAACTGAAGGCTCTTTCCACGCCCAGCAAATGATTGAGTACGGCACCCAAGTAGTGGGAGGCGTCACTCCAGGCAAAGGCGGAACGCTACATTTGGAAAGACCCGTGTTTGATTCGGTAGAAGATGCCGTTCAGAAGACTGGTGCAGATACTTCCATTATTTTTGTGCCCCCTGCATTTGCTGCGGATGCCATCATGGAAGCTGCAGATGCAGGCATCAAAGTGATCATCGCCATCACGGAAGGAATTCCAGTGGCAGACATGATGCGTGCCAAGCCTTACATGAAAGAAAGAGGTTGCGTTTTGATTGGTCCTAACTGTCCAGGAGTAATCACTCCAGGCGAAGCGAAAGTGGGCATCATGCCAGGTTTTGTCTTCAAGACAGGAAGAATCGGGATCGTATCCAAGTCAGGAACCTTGACCTACGAAGCGGCTGACCAAGTGGCCAAGGCTGGTCTTGGTGTATCTACCGCTATCGGTATCGGTGGTGACCCCATCATTGGTACCTCCACCAAGCAGGCAGTAGAATTATTGATGAACGATCCAGAAACAGATGCCATCATCATGATCGGTGAAATTGGAGGAAATTACGAAGCAGAAGCAGCGCGTTGGATCCGTGAAACAGGCAATAAGAAGCCGGTAGTAGGCTTTATTGCTGGACAAACAGCCCCTCCAGGCCGAAGAATGGGTCACGCAGGCGCTATCATCGGGGGAGCTGATGATACGGCAGCAGCAAAAATGCGAATCATGCGCGAAAATGGAATCTTGGTCGCTGAATCTCCTGCTGAGATTGGAGCAACGATGGCCAAAGCCCTTGGCGTAACTGCTTAAATTCGAATTCTTTGGGCACCAAGCCCTTCTCAATGCCTCAGGGATTTCTCTGAGGTATTTTTTTTTGTATGCCCTCCAAAAGCGATGTTTTCAATAATTCATATTTTTTGTTTTTAAATTAAACTTCTTTAATTTTTTTATTAAAGTATTCGATTTTATTTCCAAATTTTTTTAGATTTGATTAACCCATACTCCGCTCTCTTTTCTTAAAGGAGACCTATTATGGGACATTCTCGTTTTACCCTTCAATGACTGTCCTCATGCACGCAACTCCTCAGTTTTCAGAAGTAGAAAAGGCATTCTTTACCGAATCCGGTGTCAGCAAAATGACTACCAAGCTCCCCTACCTCTTAGTGGACAATTTCCCCAAGCTTGGCCTGCTCACCGCTTGCCGCTTTCTAGAGTGGGTAGCGGCCAATCCCGAAGGCGTGGTCAGCCTACCCACGGGTAAGACACCGGAATACTTTATCAAATGGACCCAGTTTCTACTTGAAAACTGGGATACCAAAAAGGGCAAGGAGGTCCGCGAAAAATACGGGTTGGGCACCACTAAAAAACCCAGCCTCCAGGAACTCACCTTCGTACAAATCGACGAGTTTTATCCCATTTCTTCCAAGCAGCACAACAGTTTCTACGATTACGTCAACAAGTTTTACCTCAGTGGATTTGGGCTATCTAAGGAAAAAGCCATCCTAATCAATTCGGATGAAATCCCCTTAGCAGAAGGGAAACGCTTCAATAAAATTTTCCCTGATCTAAAAGTAGACCTCAGCCTTCGCTTCAGGGATCCAGTGAATGAATTGGAGCAACTCCAGCAAACCTCCATTTACCTCATTGACCAATGGTGTGGAGAATACGAGCAACGCATTCGTGCAAAGGGAGGTATTGGATTTTTTCTCGGAGGCATAGGTCCAGATGGGCACATCGCTTTCAATACCCGAGGATCACACCCCTACTCGGTGACGCGCCTTACTGAAACCAACTTTGAAACCCAAGCCGTCGCAGCAGGAGATTTGGGCGGTATCGAGATTTCTGCCAATCGCCTGGTGATCACCATTGGTTTGGACACCATCGTCTACAATCCCAATGCGGTGGGTATCGTCATCGCTGCAGGTGAAGCCAAAGCAGGGATTGTTCGGGACTCCTTAGAGTCAAGTCCAAGCACCCAATACCCCGCAACCATCCTTCAAAAACTCACCCAAGGTCGATTTTACTTGACTAGAGGTGCAGCGGTCAAGCTCACCGACTCCATCGATGCCTATTATTCAACAGGCCCCTGGACCTTTGAAAAAACAGAGCGTGCAATCATCGAACTTTGCAAAAAGAAGAACAGCTATGGGCACCGGCTCAAGCTGGAAGATTTGAAGGCAGACCCCTATTGCAAGCAAATCCCCGGCCTATCCGAGGATACGGTCAACCAGGTGATCCAAAGCATCTCCTCCAAAATATCCAAAGGCCTGGAGCAGGAGCAAAATGAAGTGCTCCTCCACACAGGACCGCATCACGATGACATCTCCTTGGGAATATTGCCCCACATCACCAATCAACTGCACGACCCAAGCAATGAAGCGCACTTCTCAGTGCTTACCTCGGGCTTTACGGCTGTGACCAACCGATTTGTCATCGATACCTTGCTCCTTACCAAGAAATTGTTGGATGAGGGTAAAATTCAAATGACCAATTACGAGGACTTTTTTGAGGTAGGCTATAGCCTCAAAACGGACAAGGATGTGTACCATTTCTTGACCAATGTAGCTTCAGAAAATGCCGCTGCCCGATCAAGAGGGCTTTGCCACCGGGTAGTGCGGGCGCTTTGTATCGTTTGGGAAATAAAGGACAAGGAGCACTTGCGCGAAACTATCAACGAAGTGCTTAGCATCTTGAAGAATTCCTACGATGGCGAAAAAAATCCCCCCAAAATTCAAAAGTTGAAAGGGATGATTCGTGAGTTTGAGGAAGAATTGGTTTGGGCCCACTTTGGAGTGCAAGTAAAAAATGTTCACCACCTCCGACTTGGCTTTTATACAGGCGATATTTTCACCGAGCAGCCAGACAAAACCCGCGATGTGGAACCCATCGTGGACATGCTTCGAAAGATCAAACCGACCAAATTGAGTCTCACGCTAGATCCTGAGGGATCCGGACCAGATACGCATTACAAGGTGCTGCAAGCCACTGCCGCTGCAGTCAAAAAATGGTCCGAAGAAACCGACACCAGCAAACTTCGCATCATCGGATACCGAAATGTATGGTTCAAGTTTGAGCCCCATGAAGCGAATGTCATCGTGCCTGTTTCACTAGGTGACATGGCCGTGATGGAAGACTCCTTTGCCAACTGCTACCTCAGCCAGGTCAAGGCTTCCTTTCCGAGCTATTCCCACAATGGGAAGTTTAGCACAGTCGCCAAGCGCACCTGGGTAGGACAACTCAATGACATCCAATTGCTACTCGGTAAAAATTACTTTTACCAGCACGAACATGCGAAGGTCCGTGCAAGTCATGGGTTGATATTCTTCCGTGACATGAATGTGGATGAGTTTTTGGCTACGGCCCGAGAACTGGAAAAATCCATTGAAGGTATGCTGTAATTAGCAGTACCACTGATCCAATTTGACATCCTGATTTTCAAATCTTCTGCTAGAAAGTCTGGTATTTTTACTCCCTTTAATCTTTTTTTCGAATGGAACACATAATTCTAGGCATCGACATTGGCGGCACCAGCATCAAAGCTGGAGTGCTGGTCTCGGGTCATCTCCAAGACATCCGAAGCATGCCCACGCCTGCTCTAGAAAGCCAGGAAGTTATTTTGGAAGCCTTGGCTACTTTTATTGAAAGTTACCTCCCCTACGCGTTTGAAGGAATCGGAATCGGGATTCCTGGATTGGTGGACCCGAAGGAAGGTGTTGTTTTGGGATTGGCCAATATCCCCTCCTTTCAGCATGTCGAACTCCGAAATTTTTTGTCAATTCGCTTTGGGAAGCCTGTTTTCATCAACAATGACGCGAATTGCTTTGCACTGGGCGTATACAAATTTGGGGTTGGCAAAGGATTCCAAAATCTCGTGGGCATCACCCTAGGTACCGGTGTTGGTGGTGGGATCATCATCCACGGCAAACTGTACTCTGGAGTCAATTCTGCCGCGGGAGAATGGTGTGGTGCTTCCTACTTGGATGGCACCTTTGAAGATTATTGCAGTGGTAAATTTTTCAATCGCGTGTACCAAAGCCGTCCCAAGGCCTTGGCCAAACTAGCGCAAGAAGGCGATCCGGTAGCCTTGAAGGCCTTTGATGAATTTGGAACCCATGTGGGAGAACTGCTCAAAGTGATTCTTTTTTCCCTTGCTCCCGAAGCAATCGTCTTGGGTGGTTCCATCCGGAAGACTTACCCCTTGTTTGAAAAGTCCATGCGGGCCACTTTGCAGACTTTCCCCTATACCTCTATTTTGGCCAAACTTCAGGTGCTCGTATCTGATCTAGATGAAACAGCCATCCATGGAGCAGTAGCCCTGGTAGATCTTCAACCTGAGGCTGTTTCCGAAGTAATGGGAAATACCTAAAAAAAATATTTCCCGCTTAGACTCCCCTACCAGACTCCTGTAATGGAATTGTAGTCAGGTCTTGAATCTGTATGGGTTTGCCTTGCTCAATGGAGTGCCTCGCAGCAATTCCAATTAAGCAGGACATGGCTCCATCACGACTCCCCGCGGACTGCCGCCAAGGGTCAGCTTGGTTGGGGTCAAGAAAAAGTTTGTCCTTGAGTCGTGTATCTCCTCCTCCATGCCCGCCTAATCCATGTGGGACTGAGATAATGGACCGCTCCCCAAAATTTTTGACCAAAACCAATTCATCCTCGTTCTTTTCCTCCCAAGGCTGACTTTCTTTGATCCATGCCTCTAGTCTTCCTTCAGTTCCATTGAAGGCAATCCGATAACCCTCGTAGGGAGAGTAGGTCGTCAGTGAATAGCTCACCTGCACCTTATTTTTGTAGCGGATCTGAACTGCCATTTTATCAAAACTGTCAATTTCTTCTCGAAACACGCAGCCATCCCGTAAGTAGCCGTCGTACTTTTCGTTGTCAACATACAGCTTGGTGAGGTATTCATTCTTCGTAATGTCCCAGTAAAAATCACAGGAAGAAGCATGGGGACAACCTCGACAGGACTTGGATCGAAAAGGGCCATTTTTTCCGTAAAATTCAAGAGAGCCGTAAGCAAAAACTTCTTCCGGGTCTGAGTTGATCCACCAGTTGAGTAGGTCAAAATGGTGTGAGGCTTTGTGAACCAAAAGACTTCCACTGTGTGCCTGAATCCCGTGCCAACGCCGAAAATAATCTGCCCCATGGGAAGTATCTAGGTACCAATGAAAATCTACCGAGGTTACCTTGCCTATGGCTCCTTCTTGCAGGAGTTCGTAGAGTTTCTGACGATGGGGTGAGTAGCGGTAATTAAACGTGACCAGGACCCGCTTACCAGAGAGTCGCTCCGCATCCAAAATGGCTTGCACCTTTAGTTCATCGGTAGTCATCGGCTTTTCCGTGATGACATGCATGCCTGCATTCAAGCCTTTGATGATAAATTCGTGATGGGTGCTATCCATAGTCGTTACGATCACCACATCTGGGCTAGTTTCACGAAGCATTTGGTCAAAATCTAGATACAGCGGACAATCCACTTCCAAATAGGCCTTCCCAAGTTGCATGCGTCCTTCGTTTTTGTCGGATAAACCTACAAACTCGACTCGGTCGCTGTAGGCTTTCACCACGTCCCGTCCCCACATGCTAAGCCCACGTATGCCTGTACCTACCAAGACTAATTTCATTTTGCGGTCCAAGCCAGGAAACAAACTTAAGGCTTGAGCCAGGGGATGCACCAAAAAGGAACCTGCCAAAGCCGTTCCAGAGCGTTTGATAAAGTTTCTTCTAGAAGAATTGGTGAATGTATTCATAGTGGAGTCAATCTGAATAATCAAGTTAAGAAAAAGGAGCATTGAACTCGCCTAAATTAGGAACTAGAATTTCGGAGGGTACCCTAAAAATAATCCCCAAATCATTCTTTTATTCTCTTATTTTTATGGGCATAGTAACTCATGGAAAGAACTTTATCACTTCGAAGCCTCTTTAGAATCAGCAGACCCATCAACTTGCTGCTGATTGCTTTTGCCCAAGTGATGACGGCGCATTTTCTGGTGGAGACCAATACACAAGGCCTTCCTGCCTTGCAGGATTTTCGACTCTACCTGTTGATCCTAGCCACGCTCCTGGTCACGGCCGCAGGCTACATGATCAACGATTACTACGATGTCAAAATTGACTACATCAATCGCCCCAAGGCAGTGGTGGTAGGCAAAGGCATCAAGCGAAGAATGATTTTGATGCTTCATTCTGTATTCAACTTCGTTGCCATAGGCATGGGTTGGGTGGTAGCCCCTCGGATTGCAGCACTCATTATTTTTGCTGGCGTTATGCTCTGGTGGTACTGCAATGGACTCAAGCGAAAGCCTTTCATTGGCAACGTAGCAGTTGCCTTTTTAACCAGTCTTTCCATTTACTTGGTAGCCTATTACTTCCAAAAAAATGAATTGCTCGTTTTTACCTACGCCCTTTTTGCTTTTTTCTTAACCTTAATTCGTGAGCTGCTCAAGGACATTGAAGATCGACAAGGGGATCGCCTCCACGGGTCCAAGACCTTGCCGATTGTGCTTGGTTTCCGCAAGACCAAGCAGGTAATCTACATCATTGCAATCACCTTTGTGGGCTCGATCTTTACAGTGACTTTTCAGCTGAACCTTCCACAATTGTATTATTATTTCGGGGGGCTTGGGATCTTATTCTGCTGGTTTATGTGGAAAATTCATCGTGCAGATCAAAAGGAGCAATTTGCCAAACTGAGTACCCTGGCCAAAGTGATCATGGGTATCGGAACCTTGAGTATGGCATTTTTATAGTCACCGGTCAACCGTCCACAAACGACAGTCTCCTGTGCCTTTACTCACAAAGATTAAGTCCCGAAGTTGTTTATTTTGTAAAAAATTGAACGCATGAAAACCACCTTCCTATCCGGCATACTTTTTCTAGCAGCCCTCAGTGCCTGCCAACCGAGTTCCACTACCCAATCCTTTACCACCGAAAGCACCAACCAGACGAGTTCGGCTTCAGTTGTTACCTTAAATGCACAAGAGTTTGCAACCCAAAGCAGAACCGGCACGGTCCTAGATGTCCGTACTGCAGGTGAAGTAGCCCAAGGCAAAATTGAAGGAGCAGTGGAAATAGACTTTTACAGTTCGGATTTTCTAGTTCAGGTCAATCAAATCTCGAAAGACCAAGAAGTCTACGTGTACTGTGCCGTAGGGGCGCGAAGCGAAGAAGCCGCGCGAATGCTGATTCAGCAGGGCTACACCAAGGTCTACCACCTCCAAGGAGGGATTCAAGGGTGGGCACAGCAGGGATTACCGATGGTGCAGTAAAAATATTCTAGAACCCACTGCAATTGAATGCAAGAGCTTATAGGTAAAGAAGTAAAAAAACAAAGCCCTTAATTCAATGAATTAAGGGCTTTGTTTTGCTGCAGAGAGGAAGGGATTCGAACCCTCGATACCCTTTTGGAGTATACACACTTTCCAGGCGTGCTCCTTCAACCACTCGGACACCTCTCTGTTTGTGGTTTGACTCGGTAGCCGAATCGGA
>JACCDO010601415.1_pt1 | contig 22582 bp, 11 predicted proteins | sample 7446101 | NCBI WGS metagenome assembly JACCDO01 (sample SAMN15323440, study PRJNA562643) | freshwater metagenome | isolation source: river surface water | place: USA:Blue River Watershed | collected 2017-08-16
ATTCCATTGTGCCAGATGTGATTACTTATAGTAAAAATGGTTATCAATTGACGGGGGAAACGATCTCTTTGGAGTATGCACCTTCATACAGTGTTACTTTTAGATTGGAAGCGAGATATTATCTATCTAAAGATAAGATTTTTACTGGAAATCGTGTGGTTGATTTGATGCGTTTAGAGGATCAACAATATTTAAAAAAAGAAAATACCATTGTGATTGCATCGATTGCTTATGAGTTTTATCAATTATTCAGGTGATCCTAAAATATCTTCTTCAACACCTTCTTAGCTGTATCCTTAACAGCCTTCCCCTTCTTCCCCCCCAATTGATCCAGTGCCTGATCCACCCCCTGCTCCAGCGCCTTCCCCCCAATCTCCTTCACAATGATCAACAATATAGGTTCCCAATGAATCTCCTTCACCTTAAACTCAGTCCCATTCCCCACCAATTCAATCTTCAGCGGAATCGGTTCCTTACGACTCATTTTCTTAGAAATCAATTTCTCAACCAACCCCGTAGGAATAAACCAAGTCCCCTTCAACCCAAGATTCATATCCAAATCAGCTGACAGATTAAATTCCATATCCCCTTGATCAGTCTTAAACTTAATCGGCGTATTACTCTTCAGTTTCCCCTTTTGCACCCCAAGCATCAATCCCAAATCCTTCAACTGTAATGCACTGGGTTTAGGTGCTTTCAACCCTGGAATCTTAGAACGAATCGCCTTATACAACAGAGTTTGAGGATCAAAACCATGCAAAGTAGCATCATCTATATTTGCACTCATTTGAGAACTCATCGTCTTCTTCATCTTCTCGGCATCCAATCCCTTAGCATTCATTTGAAATGCAGAACTGAAATACCCAGTCAAATCCTTCTTTTCCGATACTTCTTCAATCCTAATCTTCTTCACATCCAAATCAGCCATCACAGTTTGTTTCTTGAGATCCACAGACATAGGATTAGATTTAATTTGTCCGCCATAGATATCAATGGATAGATTTTGAATGCTATATTTCCCATTCTTCCCTTTGAAATGAGAACGATAATTCTTAAATGTCAAATCCCCTACCTTACCTTGATCAATGCTAAATGAACCATTTAAATCGACTTGATAGAGAATTTTGGGGATTTGAACAGGTTGGGATTTTTGGGGTTTGCTTTTGCTATGATGTTGTTGTGTTTTGGCTTCTTGTTGGGCATTTTTACTTTCAAATTCAGTGCTATCTAACTTAGGCATTTTGAAATCAAAAGAGATTTGGGGGGCAAGAGGATTTTTAAAGGTGAGTTCACCTAGGATATGATTCTTGGATGATTTAAACTCTAAATGATTGAGATGGACTGTGAGATTTTTATTCATTTGACTGGCTTTGGTTGAAAGATCTAAGTCTAAACTCAAGGTCGCATTCTTAATACTACTCTCTTTCATCGATGGGAGAAGGGCAAAAATAGAACTGAGATTGGCTTGTTTGATTTGTGTGGTTAGGCTGATTTGATCTTCATTGACAGCTTTGACATTTGCACTTAGCTTTAAATCCGCAAGATGAAAGAGGAATTTGGGGACTTTGATTTGGTTACTGGTCTTATTCACAGCAAAATCCATTTCAAAAGGCACAGATTTGGGTTTATGGAAATCTTCAGCAAATTTGAGATCCAAATCATTGAAATTAGATCGCAATTGTATATCAATATTTTTTTCAACATTCCCATCCAAGCTAAATTCAAAATGCCCAGACCCTAATACTTGTAGTTCTGGTGTTTTGAGATTCATTTGAGAGAGAGATAATTTGACAGCACTATTTAAATCTTTGACATTCCCATTGATCTTAAAAGAAAGTTCTGTTTTCCCATCAATTCTTACATCATCTGGAATACTAGATGCCACAGAAGGCAAGAGTCTTACCACACGATCGATATCAAATGCGCCAGTATCACCCTTAAAATCAAATTGTGGGGCTTTAAATTGACTCAACTGCCCACTAAACTTAAAATTCAAATCTTGGAGTTTAAGGAAGAAATCATCGATTGTGAATGATTGAGGTGATAGTTTAAATTTCCCTTTGAGATGAAGGGTTTGCCCAGCTTTCTTAACCAATTGTTTAGGCAAAATCAATGTGGTTTGATCTAAATCTAAGTTCAAAGAAATGATTTGATTCTCGGCTGTGCCTTGGGCATTTAATTGAAATTCTACAGGTCCCGCAAATTGCGATTTTGGGGGCAAGAAATGACTGATCACAGGATCTGAACTAAAGTCATCAAGTTTCAGCTTCTCAAGGGAGAGTTTCAATTTCTCAAGTTTGGGTGTATCTGTGTATAAATCCCTTAATTTAGCATTAATATCAACAACAGCATGATTGATCATCAACACAAACCCATCGATATCCAATTGCCCTTCTTTGGGGTATATCTTAAAGTTTGGATTGAGTTTAATATTAAAACTTTGGGAGAGATTGTTGCCTTCTTTGATCTTGAAATCAAGGAGATGAAAGAAGCCCATACTGCTTAGGTTTAAATTTTCAGTGATTTCAAAATTCAAAGCGCTCTCGATGTGGAAGTTTTGGAGATCCGCTGGGATGTCTGCTGGGAGATATGAAAGAATAGGGGTGAAAGAGATTTTTTGGAGTTTTAAACTGATTTTAATGGGTAATGGCAAACTTTGAGACAAATCAGCCAAAACTTCATCTATGGTCTGTTCATGGGCTTCAACTTCTTCAACTTCTTCAACATCATGAGCTTCATCAACTTCATCAACTTCATCAACTTCAACTTTGACCACAGATTCCTTCTGCAAACGTGCCAAGAGTTGAGAGATTGCTGGCATATCGATCTCAAGATCCATATTCTGATCTTTGCTTAAAAACCCCATAGATAACTTTGCCCCAATGGGTTGATCAAAACTAAAATCCTTAAGCATTAGGTTAAAAGCATTGATTTCAATGGGGGTAGGCGATCTACTAAGGTCTGTATAATGAAAACTTGCTTGTTGAATCCCCATGCTCTTTAATCTAATGGCTTTTAATTGTGTGATTAATTCTTCTTTTTCAGCTTGAGTGAGTCTCTTGCTTTTTTCTTCAGTTTTTACTGTTTCTGTTGGGGTTTGCGCATTGCTTGACATTTTTGCCAAAATATCATCAATAGACAAAGTGCCATCTGCATTTTTACTGAGATCTACATTGAGTCCTGAAATCAAGAGTTCGCTGATTTCAATCTCTTTGCCTAGGGAGAGAATGGCAGACATCAACTTAAACTTAAAAGCGATTCTATCGATATGAAGCAAGGGTTTATGCTGTGGATTAGGGTCTGCAATCTTAAAATGTTTAAGTTCAAATCGAATGGATGGCAATACAGCGATTTCGATCTCATCAAAATCAACTTTTCTGCCGATTTCAGCTTCAATGGCGGATAAATATTGATCCTTAAAACCATTTAAAATGGGTGAAACTGCACCAAAAAGAATTGCCACAATGGCGATACCGACAAACAAGATCGCAGTTAGGCATATATAAATTATTTTTTTCATCTGTGTCCCCTTTTCTTTAGTCCCCTTTTATAAGATAATCAGCACTTATCTTTCAATGCTTAATCATATAAAAAGGAATAAAGGGATATAATCATGTTTTTACAAAGGTTCAAGTTAGGATTTCATTTCCTATGGATGAGCTTGATTTTACCGATCTCCATATTGGCACATCCCCCACGCTTACATCGACAAGGATTACAACAACAAGATCCATTTAGGCAACTCGATGAAGTATACCCAACCCCCAATGCGCAACGCCTATCTTCTGGGGATGTAGGAGAAGGTTATTGGCAACAAAAAGTCGATTACCAAATCAAAGTGGTACTAGATGATCAAAATCAAAAGTTATCTGGTGAAGCTGTGATTGTATACCACAATGAATCTCCCCATGCCCTTAATTACCTTTGGATACAATTGGATCAAAACCATTTTGACCATCATTCCCTAGCCAATCAAAGCCGAACAGACCATCCTGTTCAAGAGCCCTTATCCTATGGTGAACTCAGAGAACTCAAGATTTCTCTCACTGGTACTGGCTATCAAGTCAAATCCCTAAAAGATCAACAACAAAGAGATTTGCCTTATACCATCGTTGATACAATGATGCGCATAGACTTAGCAACACCACTCAAAAGCAAAGAAAAACTCCAATTCTCGATGTCTTGGGCATATCAAATCGGTAATGCCAAAGAACAATGGGGGCGTTCTGGATATGAAGTCCTAACCAAAGCCCCAGAAAATCGTAAAATCTATGAAATTGCACAGTTCTTTCCTAGATTAGCTGCTTATACAGATGTATATGGTTGGCAAAATAAAGCATTCTTAGGCAATGGTGAATTTACCCTAGAATTTGGTGATTATCTCGTAGAAATCGATGTACCTAGCCATCATATTGTGGCAGCAACAGGTGAGTTGATCAATGCAAATGAAGTGCTGACTTTGGCACAACAACAAAGACTAGAAAGCGCCAAACATGCAGATCAACCGCAATTTGTGGTAAAACCTGAAGAAGCCAAAGCCAATGAAATCAAAAAAGAAGAAGGGCGCAAGATTTGGAAGTTTAAAGCAAATCAAGTTCGAGATTTTGCCTTTGCTTCATCTTCTACTTTTATTTGGGATGCTTGGGGTTACCACAATGACAATGGTTTAGTCATGGCAATGAGTTTTTACCCCAATGACGCAGAACCCTTATGGTCTAGATATTCCACCCATGCCATTGTGCATACCTTAGAGGTATATGAAGATTTTACTTTTTCTTATCCTTACCCTGTCGCAATTTCTGTGAATGGACCAGTCGGTGGGATGGAATATCCTATGATTTGTTTTAATGGACCTAGACCCGAAGATGATGGTACTTATGCCAAAGATACCAAATATGGCTTAATCTCTGTGGTGATCCATGAAGTGGGACATTTCTTTTTTCCCATGATCGTGAACTCAGATGAAAGACAATGGACTTGGATGGATGAAGGGATCAATACTTTTCTACAATTCCAAGCTGAAAGATCATGGGAAAATCACTATCCCCATGGTGATGGTGAACCCAAACAAATCGTTGATTATATGAAATCATCAAATCAAGTCCCCATTATGACCCAATCTGATTCTTTGGTTCAATTTGGGAATAATGCTTATGCTAAACCCGCCACAGCCCTAAGTATCCTTAGGGAAAGCATTATGGGTGAAAGTGTATTTGATCACGCATTTAAAACCTATGCCAATCGTTGGAAATTTAAAAGACCCTACCCAGCAGATTTTTTTAGAACAATGGAAGATGCTTCTGCTGTGGATTTAGATTGGTTTTGGCGGGCATGGTTTTATAGCATTACCCCAGTGGATATTGAACTCTCCAATATCACAAGATTGTTCCTAAAAACACTTAACCCAAATATCGATAAAAACAGAGAAAAAGAAGAAAAAAATCAACAACCAATATCATTGATCAAACAAAGAGATCAACATAAACAAAAGAGAATTGATCGATATCCTCATCTCAGTGATTTTTATAATCGTTATGATGAACTCGATATTACCTATGGTGATCTCAAACAATATGAAGAGATGATTAAGGAATTGAAACCTTGGGAAAGAGAGTTACTCAATACAGATGGATTCTTCTATGTCATTACCCTCAAGAATATCGGTGGTACCATCTCTCATCTGCCTCTAGAAATCACCTATCAAGATGGTAGCCAAGAATTAAGGAGAATCCCACCAGAAGTTTGGCGCAAAAATGCCGAAGAAATCTCATTATTTTGGATCCTCAAGAAAGAACTCAAATCCCTAAGACTCGATCCATATCTAGAAACAGCAGATATCAATCTCAGCAATAATCACTACCCAAGAGAGATTCTTAAAACACAGTTTGAATTACAAAAACGCAGTCGTCCTAAGAATGCCATGAAACAAGCCCTAGATGATGCGAAGAGCAAAGAAGAAGATGCCAAGAAGAAGGAAGAAGATGCCAAGAAGAAGGAAGAAGATGCCAAGAAGAATCTAAGTCCTAATGCACCCATTTCACCACCCTAAAACCAATATTTGGCATTCGGGTATAGAAATCACAATGACTTCTGGTCGCAATTAAACAATCCTTAGCGTCATTTTGATAAGACCCACCACGAATCACCCTTGGTACTGGCGATTCTGACCAAATTTTGGGATCTAATACAATCATCTGTTTCGCACGATCTTTATAAGCATTGCCATCCCATTCATCCACACAAAATTCCCATACATTACCACTCATATCATATAAACCCCAAGCATTCGGTTTTTTCCCACGAACACCATGCGCAACAGATGAAGCGTTTTGCTTAAACCAACCTACTTCTTCTAGTTGATTTGAACCCGCATACAAGAGATCACTATTGCTATTGGCGGCATATTCCCATTCCGCTTCTGTGGGTAAACGATAACCATTGTGATTAAAATGCCATTTCACAGATCGAGAACTTAATTCATAACAAGGTTGTAAGCCAAAACGATTGCTTAAACGATTGCAAAAAGATAATGCTTCAAAGAAATTGATGTAGGTAATGGGCTCTTTGAGATTACTATAGTTTAAACTAGAATCACCAATGACTTCTTTCCATATATCTACACTGATGAGCGTTTGAGACATCAAGAATGGACGACTTAAAGTCACTGTATGTCTAGGTTCATTGGCTGATTGTGGCGTACCCATTGAAAAACTACCAGCTTCACAATACACCATGTTCAAGTCGATTTTATCTGTGATATTGAATTTTTGAATAGATCCAGATGTCAAGATGATTGGTTCTGGTTCTGGTTCTGGTTGAATCTCTGGTTCTAGTTGAATCTCTGGTTCTGGCTCAATCTCTGACTCAATCTCTGGCTCAATCTCTGGCTCAATCTCTGGCTCAATCTCTGGTTGAATCTCGATAGGAAAATCTGGGATAGGATCATCATGATATTGTGATTGATTCTTCTTCAACTCTTCAACTTCCCTTTGCATTTCATCTAATTTGGTCCTGTAAAAGAGTATTTCTTGTTGATCCTTTTCGCTATTGATCAAAGCTTGATGTAATGCTTCTTGGGTTTGAGCAAATTGATGTTTTAATACCTCTAATTCTTGAAGATTTTGTTGAGCATGTTGCGTATCCAAGCGCTCTTGAAGTTCAGCTTTGATCTGATCCTTCAATTGCTCAGTGATTTCTAAAGTCAATTCATCCTTAATCTTATTTTTCAGTTGTTGGGTAATGATTTCTCTTAATTCATTACTGATTTCTTTCCTTAATTTAAACTCATCACATAAGAATTGTTGATTTAATCGATTCTCATCACCACCTAGCAATAGAAATAATGATTTTGCATCTAATCTCTTATTTAAACGATGATGGGTCATTTGCTCGATGATTTCACTGACTTCTTCATCTTGAATGAGATTGATATCGGGTTGTCCAACCATGGCTTCAATGAAACTCATCCCAAGGGCGTAGATATCAGATTTGGGATCTACCCTACCATTTTTCTGTTCTAAGGCGATATAACTGTCATTGTTCTTATCGATATAATCAGGTAATTGCTGTTTGAGTTGATGGAAACAAAAATCAACCAAAACAGCTTCTGATGTGTTATGCTTGATGAAAATATGCTCAGGTCTAATATCTTGATGTATTATTTTTAGGGTATGACAAAAAGATAATGCTTCTGCCAAAGATTTTAAGACTTCTTTGCATTCATACCAAGTGAGTAGATCATGCTTTTGTATTTTCTGCCTTAAACTTTCACCTTCATATAATTCAGTGACCAAATAAAAACGATCAATACTCCTATCGATCCCCCAACTCAATAAACGATTGATATGATGATGTTGTAGTTTACTTAAAATATCCACTTCCCTCATTAAACTCTCTTTAAACCCTTGATTTTTTAAATGTCTTGCATCGATAATCTTGATCGATCCAAGTTCTCCTTTAAAATTTCTAGCTTGCCAAGATTCTCCAAGAATATCTATCCCCAAAGACTTTTCTAATTCCCAATGCAAATCCCCAATCACAGAACCGATTTGAAATTCATAATTTCTTTTCATATTGATTTCCTTTTTCTGATGATCCATCAATAAGATGCGATAAGTATCATCAAATGCGCTGATCTTATCTTGTTGAATCGCAGTCAGCTGAGAGATATCTATCAATTCATCTAAGGGATTCAAGGGTTTGAGTTGCATGGCACTGACACGGTAACGATATAACATCGATAAATAGGGATCAATGCTTTGATGCTCAAGAATAAAATTTAATTTCCTTTCAGCTTCTAATGCCTTAAAGTCATAAAAATAATATTCCATCGAGATCAATCGATATAATAAATTAGTATTGCTAAAATCTATGTTTTGATAGGCAAATAATAAGATTTCATTGGTGATATCTTTGAGATATTCAATGAATTCTTGATTTAAATTTCCTTCTAGAAATACATAAAAATCATTAAATCTAAAATAATAATCGCGATATTCATCAATTCTCTCATTGATTTGAGCATATTTAGAAAAAATATCATATAAATCATAAATATTTAATTCTTCATTTTTCTCTTGAGATTTTGCCTTTAAATCCAGCAACAAAGCTTCTCTCACCATATCGATATCTCGATCAATCTTTTGAAGCAAATCAAGATAATCTTGAGGACAAGGAATATCACGATGATCATCTTGCTCATCAAAAATCTTGTCAATCACAGATGAGATTTGTTCACCTAAACCCAAAACAAAGACTTTAATCGATGCTTTAAACAATAATACAAGGTCTTGGTTTGAATCTTTTTTTAATTGTGCTAATGAGAATTTTTTTAGTGCCTGATTCATTCATCTTCCTAAGCAAACAGCAAATCCAATCGGTATATAGAATATGTGTTAGGCACGAAAAATCAAGCTGAAATACTCAAGACATCTAGAGATTATTGAAATAATTGATAAAACTCATAGGCAACAGAACCCATTACAAGCATATCATCTCTTTTTAAATATTTTTGATCATCTAAATTCAATAAATCCACTTCTCTACTTGTGGTATACACTTTATCTTTGGAACGATAATATCTCGCTTCTAATCTAAAGGTGAAATGATAAGAAGGCGCATATTCTAGAGATAATGTTTCACCAACTGTTTGGAACCCATTTTTGGTATAAGTCACAATCTCTGGCACAATGGTATGTGGATCATAGAAATATTCTGTTCTTGATGCAATCGCCCAGTGCTTTGAGAAGAAATATTTCAAACAAAGACCTGTGGAAAACCAAAAATCATATTTTCCAGAATCAGATTTGCCTAATGAATTATATCCATGTTCCCCCATCCCTAGATCCAACAAATAAGCGATCCAAAAACGATCCCATTTATAACTTGTGAAGAAATTACTGTAATATCTCTCATAAGATGGCGCATTGATATAACGAAATTCTTCTGATGGTGCTGATGCAGAAACTTCTGAACCCGGACTTAAAAATCTCGCTTTAAATGGCTCTTTGGTAATCATTGTCCCCCAATTGACCAATAATCTCTTATCTTCATATTTGATCAAAGTGCCAAGGGCTTTGTGATTATTATTCTCTCTTAAAGTCTGCCAACCATTTGCCACTTGCACTCTAAAATGCCAATGTTGATTAGGACGATAATTCAATCTCCCAGCAAGATCAAAATCTGGGGCAAAATCTGTCATAATCGCACGAGATGCAAACCAGTTCTCTTTGTTAATAAAAATTTCAAAACCATAGTGAGATGGCACATTTCCAAGCTCTACACTGAAACCATTGTCAAAGAAATACTCTCCACTTACTTCACGGAATTGCTTCCAAAGTTCGTTTTCACCTTCATACATCTTTTCTACCACACTCCCATGATGCACAGCAATTGTGGTTCTAAATCTGTCTTTTTTATAGGTTAAATCGACAAATGAATAGCCAACATCAAATTCATTGACATGGTAAGGACTAGAATTGAAACGACGAAGACCATTATATGGATTATTAAAATCTTTGCTATAATGACTGTCAGCATATACCCTAAGTTTTAAACCATCACTATTGAGAATATGAGCGACATCATGATGATGAGAAGCGCTAAAAGAAGTGATATTTGTGGGTTTGGGTGTGATATGTGTGGATTCTTCAGCAATCACAAGAGAAGTTGTGAGAATGATCAAAATAAATGCCAAAGAAATACAAGTATTGAGTTGAGATAATCGGATGTTGCTACTCATTTACGCCTGCTTTTTTGGTGGTTTATCTGAAGGTGATGCCAAGTATTGGGATTTGGGAAGCAGGTACTTCAAATGAGCATGCGCTACTAAAAGCAAGTTGCTCTTCTTCCATAAAATATCAGCTTCAATGTTAAATTCAGCAGTTGAGAAAATCCCTCTTTGTTGAGAAAGACTTAATCTCAAAAAATCGCTAAATTGGTTGCGACCACAATTTCTAAAAGCAATGCTAAATTTCCCAGATTCGCTATACATCACTGGCTCATCTTGAGATCCTTGCTCGCTTTCGCTATGCGTAATATGTTCTTGCTCTTCTTCGATAATGATCGGAATGAGCTCCTGTGCCATCGCAATTGTCGGCACTGCTGTTTGTAAGCCTTGATTTAATACATCTTCAAGCTCTTTGGCATGTAGAGAATTAAAGCAAAGCAGACAATAGAATAAGAAAATAAAGCAGATCGGCTTCATGTTTTTTCTCTCTTTTGTGGGGGTTTAAAATGTGCTAAAAAGCAAATTGAGTTCTTAATGAAAATTTTTAAAGATTCAATCATTTCGATCATTATCTGATAAAATAGATGTATTTCAGATGTTTAAATATTTAAATTTTAAGGATTATTCTTATTCGGGTAAACAAGCAAAGATATCTATATTTCTATTGATTTTTTGGGTTGAACTGCATTGTTCATCATTTTGACATAAATTTGCATGAAGATCACATTGTCTGACACAATAGCCTTCTTGATCTAGACTGATCCCTTCAAATTCCCCACTTAATGCGACACAAGCTGTGAGTGGTTTTGCGATATGATCTGAACAGAAACGATCACAAGGTTGGGTACAAATGCCTTTCTCTCTACCAGCTTTCTTTAAACAAGTTAAATGTTCTGTACAATCGCTTTCTCCAAAACAAGCATCTCCAATAAAACCATTGGTACCCGGAACACAAACCTGAGCGCTTTTACCATCTCTATGCCAAAGTTCTACTTCTGTGGCAATAAATTGGGTTTGATTTCTACAACTGTCATTTTCACTTTGCGCCCTTAATACACAAATCCCCCCATCACCATTTTGATTAGGCACACAAGCAGAAACTGGTAATCTCGCTTTATCTGGGCAATAACCATCGCAATTTAAACTACAAAAACCCATATTGGAATAAGGGTTTAATGCACAAATCGCATTGTCAAATCCACAATCGCTATCCTGCTGACATTCACTACCAATCCATTTTTCTTCAATATCAACCCTTTGTCCTTTTTCATTGATTTGGGGTTCTCTATAGAGAGATACTGGCACTTCAGCAACACCTTTGATCAAAGCATACACTTCTAAAATATCGGCTGCTTCCATTCTAAAACAACCATGAGATACAAAACCTCTTCTTAAACTCCCACCATTTTCTGCCCTGAAATTATCGATGGGACCATGAATGGCATAGTTTCCATGAAAGGACAAGAAAGGTAAACCCGCAAATACGGGGGCATTGGCTGAAGCTAACCATGTTTTACAGGGTTGAATGGTATTGGGTGTAATTTTAAAATGATTGCTTTTCTTTTCTAGGATTGGGGCATAACTAAAAGATTCTCCAAAAGTAGGAGATGCTTCATCTGTATCAATGGCACCGGGACCTACAGGATAAACCTTATAAAACCCTGTGGTTTCATCTTTTAATTCCAGTGTTAAACCATGAATCGATAGTGTAATGGTTGGGTTTTTGAGCGGGCTTAATTCTGGGACTTCTTTGCAGTTTAAAGCACTGCCCCAATTTTGGGTACCATCTGCCTTTACTCTCTCTTGATCTTCAAATGATCCAGTAGGTAAATCAACGATTTCTTCTTGATGTGTTGCTTGAGTATTTGATTCTTGACAAGACAGCATACTGCCAAGCAAGATCACAATCATGGGGAAATATCTCATACATCGATCTCTTTTAGATTTCTGGGTTTAATACTAGCATGGTGAATTCCAACCCTTTGGGTAATACATTGGTCTAGTACTGATAAGATTTGCTTGGGTTTTAAAAGTTCAAAAGCCGATAGCACTGGTGTTACTGGCCTAGGAACATCGATCCAATCGGATATCTTTTGTTGATCTCTAGGTGTCACACCTAGATAAATCACCTTGGCTTGTTTCTTACCGATTCTTTGAATCCCTAGATGTTGTAGGGTTTCTTTTAAACTTTGGGGGGTTGTATGTTCTTTGTGGTAGATAAAAACAGTGATTTTTTCTGCACCTAGATCACTCATCAATCTGCGAAGTTGCAAAGCTGAATATCTGGGATAAGCTTGAAAGGATAAAATCAATATTTTATGTCTTTTGTGAAAGCCGTTTTTGACTAAAAAATCAACTAAAAGATCTTGTTCAACCAATAAAATATCATTGATATCATATTCATACAAAGATTCTTGTAGTTCTGGCTTAGGGGTTTGTAGTTGGGGCTTTTCAATCAAACGGGCAAAACCATGTAGTTTTTTCCACCTTTGAAATTGAGCCAAAAAATCATCATAAGAACTCTGACTCTTGCTATAAATTCTTTCTACCATAGCAGCAAAACTCAAAATACAAATAGGGATAATATGATAAGAGATTTTAAAATGAAAATAGATCCAAGAAATGGTAAATAGAAAGAAAATGACACTCAAAAATCTGATGATTCTTAATTTAAATAAATAAATCAAAGGTTTTTGTACGAATTTAAACCAACTTAATAATGCAAGAAATGTGAATCCATAAGTTAAATAAATATTTTCAAAATAATAAATCCAAAAAATACTATTTAAAGCCAAGAGTAACTTGCTTTCCGATTGATAAGTCGCCCTAAATCTATTCTTTCTCCAAGTCATCAAGAGTTGATGCATGGTATAATACAAAGGCTCTTTTAATTGAGATTCTTCTGTTTCTTCAATGATCCCCATAAATTCTTGATCACTGATCCCCCAATGAGATGAAGCAAAAGCAAAAAACCTACCACATTCACATTGGTTTACGGGTTGATACCATTTTTTTTGACAATTCGGACAACTTATCATTTATGATCAATCGATGATTATTGAATTAATAAATCCAAATAATCACTGCCTTCCGCACCAATGATTCTCACAATCACACCCTTCTCATCTACCACAAAAGTTCTAGGTAAAGTCATTTGTTGATTTTCAGAAATAGGACTGTATTTCTTGGTATGCGTATTAAATTCATCAGCAATCGCTGTCACTGAAGTCAATTGCAATTCTTTGAGCATATTTGTCGCATCATTTTTGGTATTGGCGATCAAAAGCACAATTTTGATATTTTTTTCTTTGAGTTGATCTAGATGACCTTGGATTTCCTTGAGTCCTTTTTTACAGGGTTCACACCAAGATGCACATAGATTGATAAGGTATTTTTGTTTTGATCCGGATTTAAACATGGTTTTGGTGGTAACCACTTGATTGGTAAAAATATCCCAACCCGAGAAAAAAGGTAGTTTTTCTCCTACCTTGGCTTCTCCACTTTCATTGAGTAATTCTGAGCCACCTTTGCTTTGTGTTTGTGCAAAGATCAATTGTGTTGGCAATATCGCCAACAAGATCAATAATACGAGAGATTTCATCTTATTTTCCACCCTTCATTTTTCTCATCCAACGCGCGAGTTTTTGATAAAATACTGTGGGACTGTTCTCATTTTTAATGATGGGATTACCTGTCATATAAGGCACAAATAAACTTCTTCTTTCAGCATTAGGCACTTCGCTTTTTGCAACTCTATGCCATAATCGCCCATCATGTACAGTCATATCCCCTGGATTTGTTTCTACACAAAGTTCTTTGGGATCAGGTCTATGATAGATGAAATAGGGTTTTTTAAATGCCATTGAGAAGAAACCTTGGAGATGCGTCCCGGGTAAAATTCTCAGACCCCCATCTTTGGGACCAATTTTATCAAGATGTAACCCAAAATTTAACATTTGCTGAGGCATTCTAAGATAAAAAATATCTCTCAGTCCATCTGTATGCCAACCCAAATTAGGATGTACACCATTGGGAATATTGAGATAACGGTTCATCACCACCCCATCTTGTTCTATATGCCCTACCCTAACATCATCCCCAATTAATCCCTTGATAGGAATAAATCTTTCATCATCCAAAAGGATTCTTAATGGCTCACTAAATTCACTACAAAATGGCATACGATGCAAAATAGGCTCTCCGTTTAAACCCTTGCCATAAGCCAAAGGCACACCCCTAATCGATTCTTTGTTTTCTGCAATCCATTTTGCTTGCAAACGATCTTGTTCATCTCTAATTGTTTTGACTTCTTCAGGAGAGAGTACACCTTCAAAATGCAAATAACCATGGTGATCTAAAAAAGCTTGTTGTTCGGGTGTAATGGTCTTTTCTAGTTTGAATTTGGTACCTAATGGCAATACTTCAGCTTGACTCATCTGATCTCCTACACTTGTGATTTTTGAGTATGCTGATTATAACTAAACTCTAAGAAAAAATAAATTTTTTTGATTTGAATTCATCCCTATTGGGCATCAATGACATCTACTGTTGTACCAAGCGAACGATTGATCAAGTTTTTATTATGATTTAAAGGGGTACCTTGATCTGGAAATGTGACTTTTACATTGATTTGTGAAGTGATGGCACTGTTGATATAGAGTAGGGTGCTACTATTGCTACGGGCTTGTATTACTCTTTCAAAGCTATTATTTCTATCGAGATCCAAGAATACTTGAGTGAAATAAGCATCCACAGAGAGAGAATCACCTCTTTTGATTTTGAGAACAATAGGATTCACTGTTTCACTGATAAAAGAACGATTCGCCAAAACCAATAAAATCCCTTGAGATGTCGCTAGTGCGATATCTTCATCTAGATCATGATCAAAATCAATGATATCAGCGCTATACACTGGGAGATTAATACGAATGCCTAAAGTTTCTAGATCGATTTCCCCTGTTTGATCCCATAGCGAAATCCCATCTGTGCCATAGACAAAAATCTCTTGAGAAAGATCAAAGTCCAAGTCAGTGACCAACCAACCTTTGATATTTTGATTGATGAGATTCAAGCTTTGATTGGTCCATGAGCCATCATATTCTGTTCTATACAATTGAGAACCAAATCGAGTGATTAAATCCAATTTCCCATCATGGTCCCAATCCAAAGAAAGACAATCATCCAAAGCTCTACTTGTGAAATTCGCTTCGTTTTCAAAATTACTTGCGCCACCAAGCACTCTCTTCCACATCATTGCCCCATTACTATTACCAGCAATGACATCAGGTAAACTATCTTGATTGACATCAGCCACACAAAGACGTGAATAAGCAGAAATCCCTGTTAAACCCAAATCATCAGTGGATTCTAGGGTAAAAGTGCCATCGATATTTTGAGAGAAAGCCAGAACTGTGGTTGTATTCCCATTGATCAAAGAAAGATCTGGGTTTGAGACCACAGAAAGTAGATCTAAACGGCTATCTGAATTGAGATCCACCCAAACTTGAGCATGTACCACCCTTGTATCATCTAGATCACTGGCTCTTGTCAAAATTTGTCCTTGTATATTAAAATACCAACTGTTCCAGAGATATTGATTTTGGTTGATACCTACAGCTAAAAATGATTGGGTATTTGCGATAGTACCGATTAAAATAGGATTTTGGGGGGCATCAATGGTGAACTTTGGCAATTGATTTAATGCTTGTTCTTGAAATCCCATCCCTTGTCCGCTGAGTGTTTTCTTAAAAATACTAGCGCTATTGCTATTATTGCTTTGTGCATACGCAAGTAGACTCACGCCGTTTTGACTCAACCAGTTGATATTTTCAAAAACATGAGTGCTTAAACCCGATTGAGATGGGTACCAAATCGCATAGGAGAAGAATAAACCAGCTTGTTGTTTATTTTGACTTTGGTTTCCTACCATATCGATGGCATAAGCAGAAATCACTGGGTTAAGCTCATCAATTGTAACCCCATCAGCAATCCAAACCTGATCGCTTTGAATCGCATCTGTGCCATTGATCACAACTCTGTTTACGCCAGATGCATTGTCTTGTACACTGACAATCACCCTTTCTTTGCTATGCAAACCCTTATTCACTGCAGGTTCCAAGATGGTAATGACTGGGGGGGTGATATCTCTTTCAATGGTAATGGTCTTGATTTGTTCAAAACCCACTGCATCTATGGCTTTGATTTCGATTTGATTCACACCTGGATTTAAGGATACTGAATGTGTGACTTCTGCAATGCCATTATTCAGTGTGAAATTGATTTGCTGTTGATTTACTAGGATGCGTTGTAAACCACTATGGATATCTAAAGCTGTAAATCGAATGGTGGCATTGGCGGATTGGGTGTATGTTGCATTGAGTACGGGTTCTAAAATATTGATTTGAGGTGCAATCGCATCAGCTTTAAATGCATAATCCACAGTTCTTGTATTATTTGCAGTATCTGTAATTTCTGCTTGTATTGCATAATCCCCACTCAGATTAATGCCGGTGGCATAATTAAATCTTCCCCCAGATAAAGAAGGGTTTGTGGTAGGACCAAATGTACCATTGCTTAATCTTGTTTTTACCCTTAAACCTTGGGCATTGATGGCACAACCTTGGACATTGATTGAACCAGCAATGACAACTCTATTGTCCAAAACAGGATACCAACTTTGTTCTGCAAGATCGAAGTTGATTTGTGGGGCGATATTATCTCGGGTTACTGATACTTGTTGACTGCTCGATAATCCAGCGCCATTGGTGACTGAGAGTAAGAGATTTTGTAAACCATTGATCAAATCGACATTGGTACAGAATGACCCATCCATGATATGATTGACAACAACACCTTTTACTCTTGCTTCTGCGATTTGACTTTCTGGATCAACCACATTGGCACAAAATTGTATGGTTGATTCGGAAGTACAGAGTTGGTTTACGGGTTGAGTAATCGATACTTCTGCTGGGGTATTATCAGCCACAAGCACCATTTCTTGGATGGCTGGGGCTTGATCTACAGTATTGGTGAATGCTTCTACTCTTAATGTTTGATTTGATGCAAAATTTGAGAGTTGTAAGGGAATGGTAAATGTTTTTAAACCATTACTATTCACTTGATTTGATGGGGAATAGCTACCGAGATTTCGACCATCGAGATATGCATTGATTCTTGTGACTGATTCACAAGTTGTACCGGTGACATCAAAGCTTAAAAGATCTCTAAATCTAGGAGAAGTGATATTGATACAAGGCGCTGGGGGATTGTATTGAATATTTTGAATCAACTGACATCTTTGATTTTCGGCTGCATCTTGGGCACATACTTTGACGGAATTTAAACCTAGACTTAGATTCACTGTCCCTGAGAATCTACCATTTTCATCTGTATCTACTTCTACAACACTAATGACTTGTTGATTTGAATCTTGTCTAATCAAGGAAATCTGTCCACGATTCAAAGCTTGGGGTGCCATATCATTGGTGATGGCATCTGTGACTAAACCGCTGAAAGTGAATTGGGGTTGATTGATTTGATTGGGTAATGGGTCTAATACCAAGGTGGGTTTGATTTGATCATAGCTATAATTTAAAAGCAAAGGTGCTGATCTTTGACCCAATAAATCTTCAACTTCGATGACAAAATCATTATTACCACCGCTTAACATCAAGCTTAGCGTAAAGCTTTGACTACTAAAACCAACAAGCATACCATCAGCTACTTGCCCATCGATATACACTGTCATTGGTGTTTGATCATTGGCATCGATCAAGACGCTCAGTGCGCGTAATTCTGTTCTTTCTGGACTAGAACCCAAGCCAAATAAAGCGGAAGTATTGCTGGGACTGATCAAAGAGATTTGTGGTGCCATCACATCTCTGACCACAGTTAAAATCTGGGTACAGTAGATTTGTTGATCGCTGATCTCTAGGGTAATTACAAATTCACCTTGGGCTTGCGCATCAAAATTCAATTGAGCATAATAAGCACTATTCTCTTGGATGAGATCAACAGTAAGCCCTTGGGACCCTGTTTTGAGTTTGATATGATCAGTGCTGAGTGCTGTAGGCAGAACAATGGTTAAAGGGATTTTGATTTGATCGAGTTTACTATACACTTTGTTTTGGTATACAGCATATTCTGTTGTGCCATTTCGATCTAATACAGGATCAAAATCACAAGTAAATAACCAAGTCATATCATCAATCGACTGATCTACCAGCATCATCATATCTGTGATTTGAACTTTTTGATCTTCCATCCCTTTCATATCATCGATTTGCATATCTTCAATGCTAATATCCTGCATTGCATCTGAGAGATCTTTGTCTTTTTGATCAACTTTGATTTCACCCACACAAATCCCTTCTTGACAAATCCCACCTTGACAATCAGCATTGCTTGTGCAGTTTTCTGGGTCTAAGAGGATAGAACAAGCTGAACTCAATACAACGATTGATATCGATATTAATAATTGAATGTATTTCATATTTTCTCCTAAAACTCAAAACCAGCTCTAATCGCTGCACCACCTACAGTAGGTGTGACTTGTATATTTGGGGTTGTGGATGTTTTTTGGTTGAGTAGATAAAGCACAGCCCCTGTACCACCGACTAACAGACCAGAAACCACAAAGATATCAGCCAAAAACGCTTGGCTTTTGACATCTGTGCTTAAATCGAGTTCACCTTGACCCCGAGCACAACTCGCATTTTGACGACAATCATCCAAATCCCCACTGCTTGAGAAAGCCAAACCTGTGAATACTAGACCAGCAACCAGTGCAGTTGCGCCAGTAACGACTAAAGCAGTGGATACATTCTTGGTGGTGATGAGGGATGTTTTTTGAAGGGTAATGTCCATATTCAGCGATTCGCCTTCGACCAAAGAGATCTCTTGACTAAACTCTCCCATTTTCCCTTTTACTTCTAGTTTGTATTTACCCGCTTTCACACTGATCTCTTCTAATGGTGCATTGCCTTGTAATTGTCCATCCAAATAAACTTGTGCCCCATTCTCATCGATATTAAGCTTTAATTTGCTTAAAATTCCGCTTTTTTCTAGTTTTAAGGCAAGCGCCAAAGGTGCTTTTTTTGTATGTTTGCCTTCTACATTAAAACTCTGTTTTAAGGTGGTATGATCTGCCAAAGTCGCTTCTAGTTTATGTTCACCAAGGGGAAGTTCTATGACGCTGGGGATTTTGACTTCTTTTTTTCCATCAATGAGCACTTTGATGCCTTTTTGAGTGCTTGTAAAACTCACAAAAGCGCCTTTGGTTTTAAATTGATAGGTTTTGGTTTGAACACCTTCTTTTTTGACATATTTGGCTGTATGCGCTAGGGCATCATAACCATTGAGTCTTAGGGTGAGTTTTACAGGGACTTGGGTGGGAACTTTAAAGGTGACTGGGGTTTTGCCTTTGGCTTTTTTACTTTGATCTACGAAAACTTCAGCACCAGGGGGATTGGATTTGATTTCTACTAGCGTCCAATTCTTGAGTTTTTCATTGATTTCTTTGATTTTATTTTGGGCTTCTTCGGCTTTTTCTGGATTTGTATTGGTCTTTAAAAATGCTTCAAGCATGCTTTGTGCATTTTCGTAGTCATGCAGTTTTTCATGGGCAAAAGCGATTTTCATTTTGAGTGAATCTTTGGGGAAAATTTGATATGCTTCCAAAAAGAATTGCAATGCTTTTTCCCAATTTTCTGCCTTATATTCCTTAACCCCTAAATCATGTAATTCTTTAGCTTTTTGCTGATTTGCATCTTCTTGTGCATAGATCATATCAGGGGACATGATTGATATGGATAATAAGATCACGACTAGACACAGTCGATGGTATTTTAATAATTGAGCAAATAAATTCGACACGGATTGATACATCTTTTCACCTCGTAGCTTTACTGATTCAATATATAGTATAAAATCTATAAAATCTATAACTTTCACTTGATTTCACAGATTATGATTTGACGAAGCTAGATTTGAATTATTAAACTAAGGCACCCCAAATTTTAATATTCTTTGATTGAACGAAAGCACAATTTCATCATGAATTTATTTCATTTCCTATCTTTTTTATTGATCTTACCCCTAACAACACTGTTTGCTCAAAGCGAAATCCCATCAGTTGAGAAAAGCATTCAATCGCTATTGACGCCAGAATTAAATGCAGAACATGTTAAAATCGGACTAGATCGTTTTACTGTATTACAAAAAAAAGCTTTTGATCAACAAAGCCAAATCTATTGGCAAAATGTAGAATTAATCCCTTCATTCAAGAAGATTGAAACTGTTTTAGGTTCAAGTGTCATCCAAGTAAATCTCAAAAACAAAGCACAAATCACAGTTGCACAAGAAACTTGGGTGCCATTATGTAGTCATTTGCAACCTTTGACTTCTCTCCTTGTCAATGATCAACTCACCCCCTTTCAATTCTATGGCAATCACTATGGGATCAAATTAAATATAGGTGCCTCTCGCATCGAATATGATTGTCAATCCAATGTTCAACAACTAGACAATGCTCAAGTCGCTGTATTCAATCTCCCTTCATTTGATCAAGCGAATATTCTTCTCACTGAGATCGATTTTAAACTGCTCCCATTGGCACAAATCACTGCTGGGGTGAATACCTTTCGCAATGAAGGCGCTTTGATGTTTATTTGGGAACTCAACCAAAATACAGCAGCTGTGCAACAAGCAAATTTTGATGTGACTTTAGATCAAGAACAACTTGGGGCTTTTGTGAAATTAGATTTAGATGTGAATACTTATAGACCCTTAGAATCCATTAAATTTGCCACAAGCACAGTTGCACTCTTAGACCTCAAGTTATATCAAATCAGTGATGATATGGTCAAAAGAGAGATTCAACGCCCAAGATTAGAATTACAGCAGGGTTGGCATAGTGTCAGAATCGAAGAAGCTGGGACCTATAAAATTGAAGCGAGATGGAAAGCAAATATCGATAGAACCAATGGACAACCCGAAGTTTCAATTTCTACCCTCTCTGTCCCCAAATCCCATCTACATGCCAAAATCCCTGGACAAAGAACAGCCCTTGTTAGTCCCAATATCCTCAGTTCTACACAGTATGTTGAAAATGGAGAACAAAGTGATACTGTCATTGATGCTGATCTACCTGTGATTGATACGATTGTTTTGAGTTGGACAGAAAAACAAGGCACACTTGAAGAAGAAAGTGCCCAATATCTCACTGAAACCACACAATTATTCACCCTACAAGAAGGTTTGTTAAAGAGCGAGATTTTAGCCAAGGTAGATGTGATTAAAGGATTGGTAGAGAATATTGTATTTGCCATACCCGAAGATGCTGTGCTTTATCAAATCGAAGGCGCAGAGATTAAGAGATGGAATACATTAACAGCACAAGATGGGGCACCTCGTAGGGTGATGATTGAGTTTGAACAACCCATTGCTGAAGCTTTTAGTTTAAAATTGAGATTACAAAAAGTCTTAAATGTCGGTGAAAGCACAGTAACCCCATTGATCTATCCCCTCAATGCCTTTCAACAATCTGGGGTCATCGCTTTTGTAGATGGCGAGAATATAGGCTTTGATCCTATTAAATTAAATGATCAATATCACCAAGTAGGACAAGAAGCCATTGATTCTGAATTGATTGAAGTATTACAAGGTGAAAAAGTCAATCAAGCATTTAGACATATACAAGCCCCATCAACCTTTGAGATTAAGATTAGCCAAGGCAAAGTCAGGGAACTTAGGTTTGATGCACAAGTAGATAGTTTATATCATGTCAGAGAAGGTGCTATCCACCTTAAATCTCAAATCTTGATTTCTCTCAAGAGTGGAAGAAGCGATAAATTTACGATTTCTATTCCCAAAGAACTCGCAGAACCCAGAATCACTGCCCCCAGCTTAAATAAGGTAGAACCCATAGAAAACACTGAAACCCAAGGCTTAAAATCCTATCAAATCTCTTTTACACGTAAATTAGAAGGGAGTTTTCATATAGACTTTGAAAGCGAGCTCTTGTTTAATAAAGAACAAAATCTATTGAATCTCCCAATGATTAGCATTCAAAATGCAGAACTAGAAAATGGAAATATTGGGATATCTGCAGAAAATGGTTTAGAACTCAAAGAAGCCCAAAATCAAGAATTGAGAAGAATTGCGATTGAAGAATTACCTAAGAGCATTAAACATCGAGATAAAGTAGAGTTATTATTTGCATACAAATACAATCGTGCGCCATGGAAACTCTCAGTAAACCTATCTAGGCATAAATTAGTAGAGCAATTAGATGCTTCAGGGAATAACCTTAAAATCAGTACTGTATTGCTAGACAATCAAAGGATTGTACACTGG
>JACCDO011316096.1_pt1 | contig 22581 bp, 29 predicted proteins | sample 7446101 | NCBI WGS metagenome assembly JACCDO01 (sample SAMN15323440, study PRJNA562643) | freshwater metagenome | isolation source: river surface water | place: USA:Blue River Watershed | collected 2017-08-16
AGTGTCAGCAAGAGAATGTCACGCTATCTAGGTAAGTTCGAACTACCGAAATAGTAAAAGGGGACGGGTTCAACTCCCGGCTGATCGGAAGATCGGCGCAGATTGGTTGCTAACTGGACTAGTATCCCAAGTGACGTACCGAGTCCTGCCCGGGCTAGTTAATCCAGGTGAATGGTGTCAATAACGATGGTGACACAACTTACAAATTCAATTTCTCTGTGTAATGTCAATCTGGTAGACGGCCTGATCTGGAGTCAGGAGGCTGTAGGTTCGAATCCTACCATGGAGACCAATTTTATACCGTCGAAGCAATCTGGGTATTGCACCTCCCTGTCTAGGAGATTTAGGCGAGTTCGATTCTCGTCGGCGGTGCCATTTATGTTGGCGTGTGGTGTAATGGTAACACAACGGACTTTGACTCCGTCGTTCCAGGTTCGAGTCCTGGCATGCCTGCCAAATTTGCTCTTATAGTTTAATGGTAGAACTCTGTCTTGGTATGACAGTAATCGTAGTTCGATTCTACGTTAGAGCACCAAACATTATACCCGTGTAACTCAGTGGACTAGAGTACTACGCTACGAACGTGGGAGTCGGAGGTTCGAATCCTTCCTCGGGTGCCAAACATTGCGGCTGTAGTCTAATGGAAAGGCAACACTCTTCTAAAGTGTTCTATGCGGGTTCGACTCCTGCCAGCCGCGCCAAAAAAGTTTCTATGGTGTTAGTAGTGTAGTGGTTGCACAACTGTCTGTGAAACAGTTAGACAGGGTTCGATTCCCGCTTTCACCCCAATGCCCTGCTGGACAAATTGGTAAAGTCATCTCTCTCAAAAGGAGAAGTTCTCCCCGTTCGAATCGGGGGCAGGGTACCAAATTAATCTACTAGATGTAATCTTGCATCTATACTGATAATAATTTTGCCATGTTTAGCAAAAACAGGTTGTGTATAATGCATGACCCAAGGTGGGAAAAGAATTAGTTGTCCGGATTGTAACGGCAATGTTTGACTCCAAGGTTGAAAGTTACTATAAGAACTTTGAACACTGGGATTGATCAAAACTAATTCTCCACCCGGACTTGCTAAATCAACGCAAAACGCTGAACTAATGTCTACTTGTTGATGACAATGTGGTTTTTGAAATCCGTTCTCATCATAAATGACAGTCCAAGATCTTATTACTTCAGCTTTGACTTTAGGACCATATGCTTGTAGTGTATACTCGTCAAAACTTTTTTGTATAAAAGATTTGATAGGTTGCCAACACGCATCTTCCCAAAGCCATGGTTGTACGGGCCATTCAGCTTGGTAGCCATTGATACTGGTAGTGTCCAAACTTTCTGGATGCTGATAAGATTCAGTTAGTATTTTAGTTTTAAGATTTGAAAGGTCTCCTTCAAATCGATTGAAGCCAATATTGTTTGGCCATAATGTAGCAAATTCCATGAAAATATTTATGAAAAGATGTTGACAAGGAAAGAATTTCTTGCTACAATAGATGCATAAGTTGTTAAAGCATCAGCAAACAACTAAGCGTTCATTAAAAAGTTGATGATATAGTTTTTACTATATCAAAGCAAAGTTAGGGTTGCTAACACCGTTAGGCAGTCTTACTGGAGTGTAACTACTCGACGGAGTAGCTCGCAGTAAGGTGCATGAAAGTTGAGGAGTGTGGAAACACACTACCAAGTATGACACGACGGAGAATGTTAGAAAGTAATGACGAAGCGGAAGTAGCAGGAGACGGTCCTGTGAGGTAAGTGGAGTTCCCATAAGTTTGTTTTGATATAGTAAAGAATTTTCAATAACATAAGGATTTCCTATATGGAAACTTTGTTAGCAATTTGGCTATTAGCAACAGCAGACAAAGCGTATCTTGAATTAACGCATGAGCCTCCTGTTGTTAAAGTAGAAAAATTACCTGTTGATCCAAAGTTGTATTATCCCGATCTTGCAGAAGATATGTGGGATCCAAATTGGATTAACAAGAAAACTTAAAAATTTAAGGGCAGTTTAATGTCCTGTAGGCGGCTTGCCGTTTACAAAGAATAACTGAGGTGACTCAGCCAAAGATGGAATGCCTACATACCATCGCTAGAAATAGTTCGCTTAAACAAGCCTGCTCACTACCGCAAGGTAGCGTTCACTGATAAGACCGGTGGATGTAACAATGACGCAAGTGTTAGGGAAAGAATGTGTATCGACTGGCCCGCAAGGGAACCAGGGTGCATGAAAAGTAACAGGTGGTGCTGACTTCCTAACAAAACCAACTTGTTAATTAGTATGGGAAAGGGTAGCGTATTTGTCCGAGGTGTCGCAACTAAGGGCTTGTATGCAATGTTAACGGTTAGTGGGGGCTGTCGGCAACGGCGGGGTCAACACAGATCGTGACACATCACTGAGTAGTCCGCGAGACAAAAGGTACATGGTGAGTTGTATTATGCAGTTCAAAAGATTGTGTAGCAACAGTGGCAGCTCATCGTAGTAGGTTCAATGTAGCTCAATTGGTAGAGCGTCAGTCGTTTAAACTGAATGCAGTTGGTTCAAATCCAACCATTAACAAAAATGCAAAGACTGCCACGGTCATGTGTGAAAAGTATCTAATACTTGAGCCGCAAGGTAATCAAGTTTAGTGAAGCTCGCAAGGTGACACTAATTTGTGGAGGGGGGTTCGTAAGTGTTTAGCGACACTGAATAGCTCGCAAGGCTAACGGAATGGAATCCGCAGAATAGCACATGATGACAAGACTACTGCCTGTCTTTAAAAACGGCGATACTGTAAGCAGACCAGGAGACCAGAAATGGCCCTAGTGGATGTCGAGAGAAAGTATACTCGCAAGGTGTACAATAATGCTCGAGGTGCTTATGGTTAAGATGTAATCTCAGTCTTAACACTATTCTAAAACACATTTAACTAAACTCGGGTTCATCCGTGATAGCTATGCTACTATATTAAGTGTGTTTCAGAATAGACATTTAGCTCAAATATAATTTGGGTATTATGGCAAGGACACCGCCGCTTATGAAACGTCCTAAATGTCAATTAACAATGGTCGGGTGGCAGAGCGTAAATGCAATCGATTGCAAACCGATTATAGGTAGGTTAGACTCCTACCCCGACCTCCAAGTTTCAAAGTTAGACGTAGGGATTGAGAAATCCAACGAGTCCTTAGTAACGAATGCTAGTGAACTAGCCTTAGTTTATCGTGAATGCAAGTAGACTCTCCCATACGAGACAATCCAGTGAGTCCTCCCAGGAGGATAGTTGGGCACTTTGAAAACCTACAATGCGATGTTAGCTCAGTTGGTTAGAGCGCCGGCCTGTCACGTCGGAGGCCAGGGGTTCAAGTCCCCTACGTCGCGCCATAAAATGCACCGTTCGTCTATCGGTTTAGGACACCAGCCTTTCACGTTGGTAAGATGGGTTCGATTCCCATACGGTGTACCAAATTAATTTAATAAGTAATTGACATTGAAACATATAACTGTTACAATGCTTTACGCTCTTTAAAAAGTTTTATGCCCTGGTGGTGGAATTGGTAGACACGCTGGTCTTAGAAGCCAGTGCTTAGGCGTGAGAGTTCGAGTCTCTCCTGGGGCACCAAGTTTATATAGTGAGTTGGCCGAGCTGGTCGAAGGCACCTTCCTGCTAAGAAGGCATTCCTGCAAAAACGGGGATCAAGGGTTCGAATCCCTTACTCACTGCCAATTAACGCCGGTTTAGCTCAGTGGTAGAGCATCCGCCTTGTAAGCGGGAGGTCGTCAGTTCAATCCCGACAACCGGCACCATTTTTCGGAGTGTAGCGCAGTCTGGTAGCGCACCTGGTTTGGGACCAGGGGGTCCAAGGTTCGAATCCTTGTACTCCGACCAATTTAAGGATAATATGATTATAATTGATAATGCTTTTCCAAAAAGCGTATTTGCAAGATTGCAAGAAGCTTCGTTAGGCGAGTTTCTTCCGTGGCAGTATAATAAAACTGTATACGGTGATACAAATGAGTCTGATGAAAATTTTTATGTACGTGGATGGACGCATTTAATTTGTCATGAAGGTGCACCACAAAGTCCGTTGTATGCTTTATTTGAAGCTGGATTTCTTACTGCGTTAGACAACATGGGTAAAGAGCTAGGTCAAATTGAACGTGTTCGTTTAAATGCAAACACTACAGCAGATAAAAATTATACAACAGATGCTCATGTAGATTATTCATCAGAACACATGACAGCATTGTTATATATGAATGACTGTGATGGCGATACAATAATTTACAATGAACGTTTTGATCCTACTGCGGATCATAGTGCATTTGATTATTTTCAAAAGTTGAAAGATACTTTTACAGTTAAAGAAAGAATTACGCCTAAGGCAAATAGATTAGTAATTTTTGATGGTTTACATTATCATTGCGGCTCAACTCCAACTAATGCTGGAAGAAGAGTTGTAGTTAATATAAACTTTAGATACAAGTAATGGGGGTGTAGCTCAGTTGGGAGAGCGGTTGCTTTGCAAGCAATAGGTCGCAGGTTCGATCCCTGTCTCCTCCACCAAATATGCGGGTATGATGTAATGGTAACCTGAAACCTTGCCAAGGTTTATTCGCGAGTTCGATTCTCGCTACCCGCTCCAAATAACCCCGGATCCCGTACCGGTTAGTAAACGGGGGTCAATTGTCTGTTCCATAAAAGACACGGCGCATTGGATCTGCCGCAAGGCCCGCTATATGGGCGACTTGAGAAATCACAAAGGCAGGGACGCTAACCTGTCTAAATGGAAAAGTACGTGGACAGAGTAACAGCTCGGTTTAGGGCCTATGTGGTGTAGGTAGCTAGACACTTTATTAAAACATACTCCCTTGGGAGGTGGTTACCTGAGTGAGCGTTAGGACCGACATAACTAATCGGGAGTTCTTGGTAGTGTGTTTTAATAAAGTATTGTTCCCTGATAGCTCAGTTGGTAGAAGCGTCTGACTGTTAATCAGAAGGTCCCTGGTTCGAGCCCAGGTCGGGGAGCCAAATTTGGCGGGTTAGAGTAACGGTAATTCAGGAGTCTCATAAGCTCCAGATGGTGGTTCGATTCCATCACCCGCAACCATTTCTTAATGAGGATATAATGCTTGAATGTTTAATAGTAGGTGATAGTATTGGAGTTGGTGTAGCACAACAACGTCCAGAATGTGTTGCTTATGTTAAAGGCGGTATTAATACATGGCAATTTAATAAAATGTACGGTGACAAAATTACAGCTAGTCCAGTTGTTATTATCAGTTTAGGTACAAATGATCACAAGGGTGTTCATACTTTTAAAGAATTGAGTGCTATGCGTGAACGTGTTACTGCTCAAAAAGTATTTTGGATTATGCCTCCTTGTAATGATAAATTTTGCAAGCCTCATGTTAATGAGATTGTAGAGATTATTGCTCGCAGTCGTGGAGATACTATAATTGGTACTAAGCGACTGCAAGCTGACGCCATTCATCCTAGTTGGGCTGGATATAAAGAGTTAGCAAATCAAACAAAGTAATAAATGGGTCGTTAGCTCAGTTGGTAGAGCGTCGCCCTTACAAGGCGAATGTCGGCGGTTCGAACCCGTCACGACCCACCATTAAAAGAGAAGTACATGGACATTAGTCAAGCATCAAATTTTTTAGCAGGTAGTATTTTGATTGGATTAGCCTGTTGTGTAATTGGAATAGTTATTGTATTTTTGAATAACCTTTTCCATACACACTGGAAGCCAGTTCAAATTCTTAAATTCTTAGATTATCCTCCACATGGTTTTGTTCAAGAACCAGTTGACAAGGATATTAAAAAGTAATACAATATTGTATGGATGAAGATTTTGATATGGATCAGTTTGCCAAAGACATGCAGTCTTTTGAAAAACGATATCCAAATATTAATCTAATTATGGAACTGGTTGAAGTTGACAAGGTTGATAAGTGGCGAGTCGAATTAGATGGCAAAGAACTTATTTTTGATACTTACAATCAAGCAATACAATATTTGAACATATGAACAAATTTACAGATTTCCCAGAACAACCAAGAGTAATGAGTGACGAAGAAGGTAATCGTTACTTTATGAGCATGGTTGATCAAATTGCAAAATTTAATCCAGATGAAATTGTTGCTGTCAACAGAAGTGGATTCAGTTATGCGATGTGGGTAGCGCAGATACTTAAACTGCCTTTAGGAGTCTATTTTCCTAAGACTACACAACTAGTTCTTAGTAACAGAGATTCTAAAAGAATCGTGTTTGTTGATGACAACATTCTAAGCGGAACAACATATAAAGACACTAAAGTTTATATGGGCTATGAACATCCAGAGATGGATTGGAAATGGGCAGTATTGTTTAGTGATTGGAATGCTACACCTGCAAGTGTGTGCGATGAAATTATACAAGGTGTACGTTTACCTTACTTTGCAGAAGAACCCATGTGGGGAAGTCGTAAAGTTAGCGAAGACTATGGGATAAGATTTAGAGATGAGTAAAATTGCTTTTGACTTAGATGGTGTATTAGTTCCAGATTGTGAAGAAATTCCAAACTTGGGAGGACTTGATGAGTTTTACGCATTGACACATTATATGCGTCCATTGTTTAGTCCAGCAGGCGAGTACGCTATCATTACAGCAAGGCATGCCAAATATAGAGCAGTTACAGTTGGGTGGTGTCAAACTTGGCTAGATCCATTTCCAACACAAATTTTCCATGAGTGCCTGAATGAAACAGCTGGTGCTTATAAAGAACACGTTTTGAACAATCATCCATATATCCAAACTTATGTAGAAAGTGATATTGGAATAGTTAATTATCTACGCAACAATGTAAAAACAGGATGTAAAATAATACATTTTAGTGAATACATTGAGCAAGAGTTTTATCGCGGGTAAAGTGTTTACGGTTACACGTCAGTCTTCCAAACTGAAATAGAGGGGTTCGAATCCCCCTTCCCGCTCCACTTTTACACCCCACCTAGTGGGGTTTCTTTTTATTGACAAAACCAAATTTAGAAAGTATAATAACACATGAACATTTACTTAGATATGGATGATGTCGTTGCAGATTGGATGGGTTACGCCCGTGCATATTTGAAACGCAATTGGAACGAAGGCGAAATGCTACCAGATACTGAGTGGCGTAGGCTCAAAGACGACCAACGTATGTACAGCAAACTTCCAATTAAAGAAGGTGCATATGAACTTGTTGATTGGGTAACACAGTACGCAACCAAAAATGATTGTGGATTGTATTTCCTAAGTGCGATTCCTCATGGAAATGATATGCCTTGGTCAATTACAGACAAAGTACATTGGGCAAATAGACACTTTCCCAATATACCTGTATTCTTAGGACCTTATAGTCATGACAAATGGGTGCGTTGTCAACCAGGAGATATTTTGATTGACGACAGACGCAGTAATTGTGATGAGTGGATTCGTGCTCAAGGAAGAGCCCATCAATATAAACGATGGGAAGATTGTAAAGTTTGGCTTGAACAAGAACTAGGAGTGCTATAATGCCAATGCGTCAAAGAGAAGTTGTGGTAGTAAATAAGTGCCAATGTAGACATTGCAATGATATTATTGAAAGCAAGCACAGACATGATTTTGTGTCTTGCAAGTGTGGTGCAATTTTTACCGATGGCGGTAAATCTTATATCCGCCGAGGTGCTAAGGATCTTAATGATATCATTGACCTTAGTGAAACATATATGGAGGATTATGAATCCGAATTTTAAAAGGAGTTAGATGTACGAAGTAACATGGAAAGACAAATCAGCAGAGTTTGTTGATTTAGGTGAAGCAATGAAATTTAGCAAAGAGCTAAATTGTTTTGTTACCATTAAAGGTAACGGTATGGAAATCGTAGGTATGTTTGGTGCTGATGCTGTTAAAGATGGCAAGTGTCCAGATGGTACCAATTACACTTGGATGAAACGTAGGAGTCAGTAATGTGGATTGAAAATGTAGCCGCTGATGATATCCCAAAAAGGTTTCATCACGAAGCAGGAGAGAATAGTATGCTGATTAGCATCACTGACCCAGCAAGCTGGCGTCCAACTCCTGCACACAAATTTAAAGAAGTTCATAACTTTGAATTCCTTGACGTAGAAGAAAACGATCATGTTGATGACGAAGCTATGAAGTGCAGTCAAGAACAAGCCAACGAGCTTGTTCGTTTATTGCAACACGCAAAGGATAATCATATGAACGTTGTTGTTCATTGCTTTGCCGGCATTTGTCGAAGTGGTGCAGTATGCGAGGTAGGAGTTATGATGGGCTTCCAGGACACTGGACGTTTCCGTAGTCCTAACTTGCTGGTAAAGCATCGAATGATGAAAGCGTTGGGTTGGACTTATGATGCAGACGAAAAACCTAACATTGATGATTGGCGTACATTTAGGAGTATAGAATGAGTTTATACAATATGGTTTTTGGTATGAACCCAGACAGCGACAAGTTGCTGTCATTACTAGGCAAGTCAAAAGAAGACTTTGGGCGTTTCCGTAATGTCTACATGGAAGATGGTTGTATTGTTGTTCACACACGTAATGGTGGTGGCAACCGTGAGGACTATGAACATGTCTTTGAGGAAATGAGTGAACACCCATGGTACAGTCATGATGCAGATGACGACTTTGACTGCACTTATGCAAACATTTACTTTAAGGTTCCAGAAGGTAAGCATGAAACGTTTATTGCTCTGCAAGGTTTAGATGAAGGTCAAAACCCTAGTAAGCAATGGGCAGAACTGTTTGCCATGATGGAAGCAATGAAAAAATAAGGAGTTTTATGCGAGAAAATATTGATAGCTTTCAAGGTGAAAATTTAGAAGAATCGGAAATGGGACAAATGCTGGCAAGCATTATTAATGAAGATGCTGTCGCCCGTGTACGTGCCGCAATTCCAAAAGGACCTAGTTTGTCACATTGTGTTGAATGTGGCGAAGAAATTCCTGAGGCTCGACAAAAATTGGTTCCTGGCTGTCAACATTGTATCGATTGTAAGACTGCTTTAGAAAGGCGATGATGAAAAATATTTTTCTAGTAAGCGACACGCACTTTAGTCATACTGGTGTGTGTAAGTTTACTCGCAGTGATGGGGTAACCAAACTGCGTCCGTGGACTGACCCTGCTGAGATGGATGAAGCCATGGTTGAGAAGTGGAACGCAGTAGTTAAGCCTGGAGATAAAGTTTATCACTTGGGCGATGTTGTAATGGAAAAGAAAGCTCTTAAAATTCTACATCGTCTAAATGGAGACAAAGTTCTTATTCGTGGTAACCACGATATCTTTGAAATGAAGGATTATGCCAAATATTTTAGAGATATCCGAGGGTGCCACGTTTTGGATGGACTTATTATGTCGCACATTCCAATTCATGCTGAAAGTATGGCACGTTTTGGTTGTAACATCCATGGGCACACACATGCCAACAATGTTATGATTGATGGAAAAATTGATCCTAGATATTTTTGTGTATGCGTGGAACAAACAGATTTTGCTCCTATAAGTTTTGATGTGGTCAAAGAACGCATTATGGCACAAGGCGGTAAAATCGGGTTCATTGAAAAAGAGTATGGACCCACTTGACATTGTACCTCATATAAGGTATAATTACTATGTGGTTGTAAGCGAATTGGAAGAGCTCCGGCATCGTTGGGAAACGAGGCTTGGGAGGGGGCAATGTCCTAGACACCGCCCTTGCAGGTTCGAACCCTGCCAACCACATAGATTTCGTTCATTAAAAATTGGCCCCTTTAGTTCAATGGATAGAATGCCGTGCTTCGAACTCGGAGGTGTGGGTTCGATTCCTGCAGGGGGCGCCAAAAGTAAAGGATCTTGAATCGACAAGGTGTGCCGAAAGGCTGGAGGCAAAAGCTCGGGAGGCAGAATAGTCCGTGGTCTTAGATCAACACCGTTGCATGATATACTAGGCTGTACGAACCGAAGAAGTATATTCATAAAAACTAGGATTCCATGTTAGGCGGGACAAGTGGAGCGGGCAAGTGTACTGCCTGGGCCGCCAATATTCGTATGAACCAACACTTCCTAGATCCTTTTCTTTTGGTGTACACACAAGCACTCAGTAAATATAAAACTTAGCACGGAGTATATATGATAGATGTAAACAAGATCATTGTGGTAGATGACATTTTTCCAAAATGGTTACAAGATAGTATTGATGAACAAGTAAAGAAATATAGTGGCTGGAAAATTAGTGATGTATTCAGTGAATTCATTGTTGACAAAGAAACAAATAAACGTGGTGAAGAATGGTTCTGTACCAAAGTACTTTACCAATTCCAAGCAGAACCTTGGGACGAATGTAATGGTCTAACAGCATTGTTTAATGACTGTTTTACACGTGATGCGATTTTTAGAGCTATTCCAGATGCTAGTATCAAACGTTTAGTTCGTATTCGTCTAAACGGCACATTTAAAAATTTACCAGTTTATCCTCATGATGACTGTTCACAAGATCAAACCAGTGTTTGGACAATAGTTTACTATCTAAATGATAGCGATGGTGGGACTAATTTTTATCACGATAACGGTCACACTCTAGCAAAGACTGTTCCGTTTAAAAAGGGTAGTGCAGTATTTTTCCCATCAGTATACTTTCACCAAGCACAGCAACCCGTTGATCACAATGTAAGAATTACGCTGGCTTTGATGTACGTAATTGACAGTGAATTAAACAACTCACTATTCTTGCCTAAAGAATAACACGCTACGGTGGCAGAGCGGCCCAATGCACCGGATTGCAAATCCGTAAAACCGGGGGTTCAAATCCCTCCCGTAGCTCCACACTATTTGGGTAAATACTCTCGTTGACAACGAAAAACATGACAAAAATTAACACTTCCGGCCACGATGCAGAAACGCTTGTCGAGCTAACCCTATTAGACAAAAGCATACACTACCTAACTGGGGAAATTGACGAGGATAATATCAAATCAGCAATTCAATGGCTGATTTATGAAAACTTAAAAACACACGATTCTAACAAAATACTAACTCTGTATATTAACAGTACTGGAGGAAGCCTATATGATGCATTGGCTTTAATTGATGTAATGAACGCAAGTCAACGTCCAGTTCGAACTATTGCAATTGGTACAATTATGAGTGCGGCTTTTTTGATATTTGTTGCCGGCTCAAATGGTCAACGTATTGTTTCACCAAATTGTGGCATCATGTGCCATCAATTTTCAGACAATATGGACGAAAAATATCATGATATCAAAGCGGCTGTAAAAGAAGCCGATCTATGCAACGAACGTATGTTGTCCGTACTTCGTTCCGCAAGTGGTATGAATAATACTACAATCAAAAAGAAACTACTCAATGCTACCGACGTCTACTTGACTGCTAACGAACTAATTGAATTAGGGTTAGCTGATAGACTGTTAGACAAAAGAGCTTGACTTTTTAATACACAAACGCTATAATAAGTTTTGATGGTGGGGCGAGAGTCAAACCATCCGGCGAGGTAGAGGAGAGAAGAGGAAAAGCATACAAGTAATCGACTTGAAATCGAATACTTGATAAATTGGCTTGATAGCCTCCGTAACTCAGTGCTCTAGGACAATTAGCGTAAAAGCTCTGTTCATTGTTACCTGGAAATATTGAGTTCTCTGTTTGTTGATGCTTGTAAGTGAAGGCTTATCACCGGATCGATTGCACATTGCACATTGTCCAGCTTTTTACTTGCTCTTTTACCAAACCGTTTTAAAAACATTGACAGTACCGGAAGTTATGTGTACAATAACATTTTAATAGGACATAATATGAACTCATCAAATAAAGCACTAAGCCGTGGCCCATCACTAGATATGGACAAATGCGTAGAGAACGCAGGCGGCAACCGATTCAATTTGGTCCTTATTGCGTCAGAAAGATCCCGTGAGATCAAACGTCAGCATAGGGAAAGTGAAAGACGTGAGCATATCTATAGCACTATTACAGCATTAGAAGAAGTTCAGGCAAGCAAAATAGGCATCGAGTATTTGGCAAAAATTAGTAAAAGGAAAGAAAAATGAAAATTACACTACGCAAAGCAAATGCATTACAAACTGCAATCACAGAAGCGATTCGTGCAGTAAAAGTTGATCTCACAGTTGAGTTCAACGAGTTCCAAAATCCATCTTCAGAGTTACCAAGATTGAACTCTGAATTGTTTGCCGCAGACAAACGCCGTAGCGATTTGTTAATGGCACAGTACAGTATTCGCGGACTAGTAGGCGCCGCAAATGCAACCAGTGGCGTTGATGCCAAGTTAACGCAAGCCGCTTATATTGACAAGCGTATTGGTCAATTGGATCTTTTGGCCAATAGTTCTGAACAAACTAGCCTAAGCATCATTGAAGGTAAGTTGGACAAGATCCGCAACCGTAAGGAAGAAAGCCGTGCAAGTTTGTACGGTCGTGATGACACAGTCAGCACAGGTCTTTTGACTGACGTGCAGATTAATGCAACCAAAGTCCTAATCAAGGATCTTAAAAAGCAAAAGCAAGCACTCAACGATGAAATCCTTGAGTTGAATGTCCGCACTGAGATCACACTTGACGAAACAGTGACAGACATTCTACGTGCAGAAGGCTTGGTCTAATGGCCGTAGAGGTTCTAAATCTTTTCTCTGTTCCTGTAATGGTCACTGAGTTAGAAGGTGGCCTTACAGAACAGGAAATTGCTTTTTTAGAAAAACAAGAAATGCGTCGTAACGTTGGCAACTTAATGTCCGTTGACGATTATATTTTAGAGAATACAGAACTGTCCAGACTTAAAAATTGGTTTTTAGAACAACTGGATTACTACAAAACTAATATAATGGGTGCAGACATTGAAATGTACATTACCCAAAGTTGGACTAGTTTAAATCCAAAAGGTGCATGGTTTCATCAACACAATCATGTTAATAGTATTGTAAGTGGCACTTTTTATTTGCAGGCAAATAAAGACAGTCCGTATTTTGTATTGCATCGTCCTAAGAATGAATTTGTTTATAATTTTCATCCTAAGGAATACAATATTTTTAACAGTCAGTTAATTAAGATTCCTGTAAGCACTAACAAGTTAATTTTATTTCCTTCACAGTTGGAGCATCATGTTGATGCCAATCAAACAGAAATGGATAGAATCAGTTTAGCGTTTAATTCGTTCTTTAAAGGACGTATTGGTGATAGAGATAGTTTAAACGAACTAATATTAGAATGAAAGAAAAATTCATTAAAGCATACATGAAAACTGCGGAAACTTTCGCAGGGCTAAGTCATGCTCGTCGTCTACATGTTGGTGCTATTATTGTAAAAGATGACAGAATCATCTCTATTGGTTATAATGGCATGCCTGCTGGTTGGGATAATGATTGCGAGTATGAAGTATTACCTACACATCACGGCGACGAACCTACTTTAAAAACTAAACCAGAGGTGTTACATGCGGAAACTAATGCAATCGCTAAACTTGCACGATCGAGTGACAGTGGCTTGGATGCTGATTTATTTGTTACTCATAGTCCTTGTTTGGATTGTGCAAAGCTAATATATCAAAGTGGAATTCGTCGTGTTTATTATGGCGAGAATTATAGAGATGATTCAGGAATAAATTTTCTTGAAAAGTCCGGAGTTGAAGTAAAACAAATTAAAAAGGAAATATAATGAAACCTACCGCAAGTTTTAGATTAAGCAAGACTGCTAAACGTATGATAGCAACTGAGATTGATGCACATAAGCGTGGCGAAATGCGTCGTGCAATGATTGATGCTGAACTAACAGCAAGTATTCAACCCAAGCGTGAGAAAGGTCGTAGAGATCAAAATTCAAACAATCCCGCTGTAGGTTCTGTGTAAATACAAAGTCGTAGGGGGTAAACGTATATAATACGTTGCTAGAGTGAGAGGCTCTAAGTTCGGGCACTGGACGTTCATGCCCTTACGCTGTGTCAAAGAATTGTTGTAAAAGCCTTAAAGTAAGGCGCTCTGGACGTGGGTTCGACTCCCACCAGGTCCACCATAAGGAGATTAGTATGAACGACAATCTAGGTAGCCTAGCAATAGGCGTAATAGTTGTACTCGTAGTATTTGCTCTAGTCCTTTTATGATGGGCCTGCCATGGTTTCGACAGGGTGAGATAGGATGAAGGTCAACACGTGGGGTCACGTAAAATACAAATAAAGTAAATGCAAACGCAAATACAACTGAAGAAGTAACTACTTTCGTCTGGAATCTTCCAGCAAACGAAAGCAAGTTTGCTCTAGCAGCCTAATAGCTGACTTCCGGGGTAGGAAATACCTTGTAAACCAAAATACCAAATAGCACCTTTGGGTGCTATTTTTTTGACTGTCAGAACTTGACTTATGTAAAATTATATTGTATAATTATTGATGGTTCAAAGAACCATATGCTGTGTTGTTACTTTAGGATCTACTGAACATTATGACACACAGTTCACACATAAGGAAAATGAAATGAAAAAATTTGTAATTGCAACGGTACTCGCTTTGACTGCGGGCTTGGCATCTGCTCAAGGTAATTTTGGTGGTATTGAATATAACTATCGAGAAGGCTATGGTGCAGATAAGGGTACAGACCAAAATGGTTATACTCTAACACTAGGTACTAGTGTTGCCAAAGACACAACAGTTGACCTAAAATCAGTATTTCGTCGTACAGATGGATCAGGTGATATTACTAATAGGCTTGAAGCAGGTCTAACACGTAATCTAGATATTGGTAATGGGTTCGCAGGTTATGGTCGTGTAGCAATTGGTGAGAAGTGGAATGAAGGAACTAACTTCAGCTACTACTCAATTGAGCCAGGCGTTAAGTATGCTGTAACTCCATCTCTAGGTGTTAAGGTTGGTTATCGTTATCGTGATAGCTTTGCTGATAATAAAGATTACCAAAGCAACACCTTGCGTCTTGGTGCAGACTACGCTGTAGGAAAAAATAGTTCAGTATCAATAGGCTATGATCGTTTTTACAAAGATCAAGAGTTTAATGGTCTTAACTTAGGTTATAACATCAAGTTCTAATAAGAACTGTTTCAACCAAAGGGGGCTCATGCCCCTTTTTGTTATTAATTTTTTCAATAAGCGTCATTGAAAAATACCATGGAAAACCTATTAAAATTGCTTGATTAATAGGATAATTAAATGTACAATATATACACATAGAACAACAAGTTCTAATAGACATTAACACACAAAGGAGATTTAAAATGTCATTAATTAACAAACCAGTACCAGAGTTTAAGTCACAAGCCTACCACAATGGTAAATTTGTTGAAGTAACAAACGAAAGTATCAAAGGAAAATGGAATGTATTTATTTTTATGCCTGCCGCATTTACATTCAACTGCCCAACAGAAGTTGAAGATGCCGCAGACAACTATGCAGAGTTCCAGAAGATGGGCGCAGAAGTTTACATTGTTACAACTGACACTCACTTCTCACACAAAGTATGGCACGAAACAAGCCCAGCAGTAGGCAAGGCACAGTTTCCACTAGTTGGAGATCCAACACATACATTGACACGTGGCTTTGATGTACACATTGATGAAGATGGCCTAGCCTATCGCGGCACATTTGTTATCAATCCAGAAGGCATTGTTAAGACTGCTGAAATCCACAGCAATGAAATTGCTCGTGACGTAAGCGAAACACTTCGTAAGTTGAAGGCAGCACAATACACAGCCGCTAACCCAGGTCAAGTATGTCCTGCCAAGTGGAAAGAAGGTGCTAAAACTATTGCTCCAAGTCTTGACCTAGTTGGTAAGATTTAAGGAGATATCATGGCCCTAGACACACAAATCAAAGCACAATTAGAACAGTATCTTGCTTTAATGGAAGGCAATATTGTTATTAAAGTGTGTGCTGGTACTGACTCAGTATCTAAAGAGATGTTAGATCTCGTAAACGAGATTGCCGCAATGTCTCCAAAGATTTCTGCTGAGACCGCGCAACTGGTTCGAACACCCAGTTTCCAAATTGGAGATCGTGTAACATTTGCAGGTGTGCCTATGGGCCATGAGTTTACAAGTTTGATTATGGCCCTGCTACAAGTTAGTGGACGTAAGCCTAAAGTAGACGACAAAGTTATTGATCAAATTAAAAACATTCGCGGTGAGTATAACTTTACAACTTATATTAGTTTGAGTTGCCATAACTGTCCAGATGTTGTTCAAGCACTCAACATTATGAGTGTATTGAATCCTGGTATCAAACATACTATGGTAGACGGGGCGGCGTTCCAAAACGAAGTTACTGCTAAAAACATTATGGCTGTTCCATTTGTAGAACTTAATGGTGAAGCATTTGGTAGTGGTCGTATGACCTTAGAAGAAATTCTAGCCAAGATGGGAAGTCAAGCAGATGTAAGCGACATTGATGGCAAGGAGTATGATGTACTTGTTGTAGGTGGCGGGCCCGCTGGTGCTAGTGCGGCAGTATATGCGGCACGTAAAGGTATCCGCACAGGCATCGTTGCTGAACGCTTTGGTGGACAAGTAATGGACACTATGGGTATTGAAAACCTTATTGGTACAAAGTACACAGAAGGTCCTAAACTAGTTGCTAGTTTAGAAGAACACGTTAAGGAATATGATGTAGACATTATGAACCTACAACGTGCCAAGAAGATTACCAAAGGCGACTTGATTGAAGTTGAACTTGAGTCTGGTGCTAGGTTAAAGTCTAAGACTGTTATTATTAGTACAGGTGCTCGTTGGAGGAACTTAGGTGTTCCAGGTGAAGCTGAGTTTAAGAACAAGGGCGTAGCCTATTGTCCACATTGTGATGGACCACTGTTCAAAGGCAAGCACGTGGCAGTTATTGGTGGAGGTAACAGTGGTGTTGAAGCCGCCATTGACCTAGCCGGTATTGTTGGACACGTAACTGTATTCGAGTTCATGCCAGACCTTAAAGCAGATAAAGTTCTACAAGACAGACTTTACAGTTTGCCAAACGTAACTGTTAACAAGAATGTACAGGTAAAAGAAATTACAGGTACAGACAAAGTTAACGGCATTACTTACGTAGACCGTGCTACTAACGAACAGCAACATCTTGAACTTGAAGGTGTGTTTGTTCAAATTGGTTTAGTTCCCAACACAGAGTTTGTTGACGTTGAAAAAGATCGTTTTGGACAGATAGTTGTAAACGGACATAACGACACAAGTGTTCCTGGTATTTTTGCCGCAGGTGATTGTACTACAGTTGCTTACAAACAAATTATTATTAGCATGGGCAGTGGTGCAAATGCCGCTCTTGGTGCTTTTGATTATTTGATACGTAATTAAAATGTCCAACAAAAGCCCCGTAAGGGGCTTTTTTGTGAGTGAGTAGTTATTAGAATCTAATAATACCACGTAGACTTAGTGTGTTATTGTTAATATTGTTGCCTTGCTGTGTAGACGCTGTTAACGCAATAGTGCCTGTCTTTGTTGGAGCATATCCAACTGTTACAGCTCCTGTTGTAACGCTGTCTGTAGTACGACCTACATCAGCCGCTAGACGGAAGTCATCAATGCGTTTTTCGTAACGAACACCTGCTTCACCGTATGTGTAGTTGTCTGTAGTTTTAGCTACAGTTCTAGCACTTTGGATATCACCAGCTTCTGTGTAACCACCTGTTGTTGAACGACCAACAGTTACTCCGGCATATGGGCGGAAACCTTTAGTTTCTGGAGCATACACTCTGTTGTTTAACCACACATTATCACCCTTAGTAGAATGACTGTTGTTAAACACATTTTCTATAGTACGGTTGCCTTTGATGTTATTATTGGCATAGCCCAAGTTGTTAACAAACATTACATCATTTTCATTTGTGTATACAGAAAACAAACCAATGTGATCTTTGTCTTGTGCTGTTTTAGAATCTGTGCCGTCCATAGTTGTATTAGCACGATTATATTGAGCACCTAATCTCCAATTTGGGTTAATTTCTTTCTCAACACCTAAACCGTAAATTTGACTCTTAGCACTATATCCGTTGTTTATATTTGCTTTAGATCCACTTCCGTTAATGTACATGGTTATTTTTCTATCTTCATCTCTATAACCATCTGTACGGAACGCATCCATATTCAAACCACGATCAAGTTGCTTGTTCAAATTCCCCAAATAGTTCATTTGATCAATGCGTCCACTAAATGATTCATTAGCAACACTAGTTTGTACATCGTTGATTAATGTATTAGTAGTTGTAGTGGCACTATCACTAGTTGTTGTAGTACTATCACTCCATGTGTTAGTTGTTCTAACTAGTGTTACAACAGAACGTGTATATGGTGTAGTTACATTTGTTGTTGTCTCACGAGCAATAGTTTGTTTACCATTACCTTCACTAGCTTCGTGGTGTGCTAGACTAGCTGTAATAACAGGCAAACTTGTGTTTATTGTCGTTGTATCGCTAACTGTAATAGTTGCTGTACTTGTGCTGGTAATTGTTGGAGTAGAAGTTCCACCACCTGATGCTGAATCAGTTGCTGAACCAACATCAACTAGTGTACCAAAACTACTAGTCCCTGCGGTACCTCCGCCTGCGCCACCAGTAATAGCATAATTTGCCGCACTAAAAGCACTAGGCCCAAATATGTAAGCATATCTCCAAGTTAAGATATCACCTACTGCTACGTTGGCTGCATAGAAACCAATACCAATAGTATCATCGCCGTTGCCTACGTTATAGTTTCCTGGACCTGTATAGTAATTTTTAGGATCACTGGTCCATCCTTGGATACTTGTATTAACATTGCCTACTTGTGCTGAATACAAACCTAAAGCATAACGACTAACAGTTGCTTCTGAAAACACAACATTAGTTGCCGGAATAACTCCGTATCCACGAACGTTGTCTGTTGCTGAACTATCACCAGGGTGGTAAACACCGCTTGAATCTACATATCCAGAAACTGCCACAGCATCTGGATCAATGTAACGTCCAAAATACAAGTGTGGCATTACTATTTTAGCATCTAAACGTGTAGTAATGTCTAGATACTTTTGTGCTGATGGCAAACTATAAGTGTGTTTAATGTCAAACTCTGTTGTTGATCCAGCCCAGATTGCTGAACTAGAAGATGTTGTTCCAACCCATGCGCCGCTTACAGTTGTATTACCGTCCATTTGGAAACCAGCATTGTTGTTTCCGTATAATTTATATAATGTGCCATCTGTGTTATCTAAACGCACAGCCCAACCCTCATAAGGCGAGCCTGGTGTTAGATAATCATAAGCAGTATTCCAAGTGCTAGAACCTGTGTTATCATACAATAGTCCTGGACTTGTATTCCCACCTGATCCTAGTGTACCCGTTGATTCGTTTACACCTGCTTTGATGTATTCGTTTTGTAATACTGCGTTTTGTGCAAACGCAGACGTTGATAATGCTATAGCCATGGCTATAACTAGTTTTTTAATTGTCATACCGATTTCGCTCCCGGTTAGACATATATTTAGACTAAATTATCTAATAATTAAAAGAGCAGTTAAATCATAAAAAAACCCCTTTCGGGGCTTTTTATTTTTTGAACAAATACTTCTTATGTAAATGTAATCGAGCTTTATTGTATTGAACAGCAGTAATAACTAATGCTACTGCCCACGGAATTATTGTTGCGGCCCATGGAACAAGTCCTGCCCACCAACTAGCCATTAATGGTTCTTTCATTAACATCAACATAGCAACAGCAAACAGGACAAACGAGCCTACAAATACTGTGTCAGGCCAACGTTGTAGAATCTTGCTGACCATAGTGGCACCAAACAAAATAATTGGTACACTAATTAACAAGCCGGCAATGACTAGAACAAAACTTCCGTTAGCGGCAGCGGCAATACCTAGTGCGTTATCTATTCCCATAACAGCATCAGCAACTACAATGGTTGATATAGCACCCCAGAAAGTATCTTTGGCTTCAATGTTATGTTCATCATGATTGAATACTAGTTTCCAACCAATCCATATCAATGCCGCGGCACCGATGACACGTAAGCCTGGAATCATTAATAGGTAAGTCAATGCCGCAACTGATACAAAGCGTATAGCAATAGCACCAAAAGTACCCCAAAAGATTGCCTTCTTGCGTAAGTGATCTGGTAATTTATTAGCCGCCATTCCAATAACAAGAGCGTTATCACCAGCTAATACAATGTCTATCAAAATGATAGCAACGAATGCCCAAAGGGCTTGGAGTGTAAAGAGTTCCATAATTTTCCTTTAAAAAGTTATGGTCTCACCGCTTTGTCTATGTACCGGGTTCTTACACCGTGTTGACGATACATAAAACCTTTTCAGGTCAGTTACTCCCCTCGTTTATTTATTGATACAAGATTAATGATTTTCACTATGTGAAACGTGGTAGTTTTCCAGTATACTGTTTATAAGTACTAATGCAAGAGTACTTAATTTATTAACAAAGGAGAACTACTATGTGGACCAAACCAGAAGCTACAGAAATGCGTTACGGTTTTGAAGTTACAATGTATGTAATGAATCGTTAATATTACGTGTCAAGACAACCGTTGTGTAACAGCAACGGTTTCTTTTTGACTTGACTTTTTCCTAAATGGTGTTATACTAAAACTGTAGTAAGTAGTAACCCAGAAAGGAGCAGAAAATGGCCGAAGTCAAACTAAATGGTCTGTTCAAAGTAACCATTACTGAATATGAGCGTGGGTGGGGACAACGAGTCGACCCTAACGATACTAAGTTTTTCACCACTCGTGAAGAAGCAGAAAAGTATGCGGCACATTGGGAAGAAGGCGGTAGCCCCGACTACTTCTGGAGAGCCAGAATTGAACGAGTAGATTAATCAAAAACACTTGCTCTTTTTTAGGGCAGGTGTTATAATTAACACATAAATAAAAACATAGCAAAACGATAGACGTGGCGCTGACATTATTGAAAGGATTTTTCAATGTCTAAAGAATACGGGACTCTTGTCCTAATTGGTAGATTCCAACCCTTACACAATGCTCACTTAGAGATTATTAAACGTGCAACTGCACTGACTGATCAATTGGTGATTATTACAGGTTCTGCGGCACAGCCTAGAACTTACAAAAATCCTTTCACTTCTAAAGAACGCGAACGTATGATCAGGGCCGCAACTGGCGGACTATCCTTGCGTATCTATGTTGAAGAAAATATAGACACGATATACAATGACCAAGCGTGGGCTGTTCGTGTCCAAGGCATTGTAAGCAAATATCGCATCCTTGGCACCAAGACTGGTGTTATTGGTCACAAAAAAGATGACAGCTCTTTTTATCTAGACATGTTCCCACAATGGGCCTTTGAAAACGTAGAAGAAATTGAGCCACTGAGTGCTGTTAACATTCGTGACTTGTATTTCAAACGTGATTGTAATATGAAGTTTATTAAGGGTGTTGTTCCACAAACTACTTTTGACTTCTTGGAACAATTTAAATTGACTCCAGAGTATGAACAGGTTATTCGTGAACGTGAATTTATAGAAGCATACAAGAAACAATATGCTTCGTTACCTTATCCTCCTATCTTTAGTACTGCTGACGCTGTGGTTATCCAATCTGGTCACGTACTAATGGTTAAACGCCGTGCTGAACCTGGAAAAGGTTTGTGGGCATTGCCTGGTGGATATGTTAACGCTAATACTGACAAGTCAGTTGAAGCGGCTATGTTGCGTGAACTTAGAGAAGAAACACAAATCAAAGTTCCTGCTCCAGTCCTAAAAGGAAACATTGTACGTAGTAAAGTATTTGATGCGATTGATCGTAGTCCAAGAGGTCGCATTATCACTCATGCGTTTCACATTGTTTTACCAGATGGCGAACTGCCTAAAGTAAAAGGAAGTGATGACGCTGAAAAGGCTAGGTGGGTGCCTATTGCAGAAGTGAAGTCGGAAGACTGCTTTGAAGACCACTACGAAATCCTACAACACTTCGTAGGTGCATAATCGATAGACGATTGTGTTATTTTTTAAAGGAACTTTAAAATGAAACTCGCAAAAAACATTATTCTGAACACTGACAGCTACAAAGTTAGCATGTTCAAACAATACCCACAAGGAACTACAGGTGTTTATTCTTACATCGAATCTCGAGGAGGGCGATATGATCGTACAGTATTCTTTGGACTACAAGCGTTCATCAAAGAGTATCTTCAGGAAGCTATCACACAAGCAGACATTGACATTGCTGACGAGCTCCTTACCGCACACGGTGAGCCTTTCAACAGAGCAGGATGGCAATACATTCTTGACAAGCACAATGGATACCTCCCAGTTGTCATCCGCGCCGTCCCAGAAGGAACAGTGGTCCCAGTTAGTAATGTACTCGCCACAATTGAAAACACTGATCCAGAATGCTTTTGGCTAACTACTTGGTTGGAAACAGCCTTGCTTCGTGCTATTTGGTATCCTACCACAGTAGCTACTCAATCTTACACAATCAAGAAAGTAATTCTTGACTACTTGGAGAAAACTGGTGACCCTACTCTCATTGATTTTAAGTTGCACGATTTCGGTGCTCGTGGTGTTTCTAGCTTTGAATCAGCGGGCGTCGGAGGCGCGGCACACCTTGTTAACTTCATGG
>JACCDO012032235.1_pt1 | contig 22576 bp, 25 predicted proteins | sample 7446101 | NCBI WGS metagenome assembly JACCDO01 (sample SAMN15323440, study PRJNA562643) | freshwater metagenome | isolation source: river surface water | place: USA:Blue River Watershed | collected 2017-08-16
AAAGATTTATTCCAAATTTTTTATTTGGTTTATATTATGAATCTGGAATCCAAAAAGTTAAGGAATGGTTATCAAGATTGTACTCGTTAATATCATTTGAGCGCTACTCAAATCTTACAAAAGAATTAAGTGATAAAAAGAAGTATGAATGTTTATTGGATAATTTTGAATGGACAGATGAAGAATGTATATATGCATTAAAGGCTATATTAGACGAGTTTAATAAAAAGTGTATAAGTCTTGGAGAAATAGGTTCATCATGGACCGCTATTCAGCTTTATTTCATGTTATCTAATAGGATTAATTTAGACATGAATGATACATGGTGTCTTAAGGGAGAAGAAATTATGGAACGATTTAAAAATGGTTTGAGTAAGTATAGAGATTATTTCAAGATAAGAAATCCTGATGAAGATATAGAGTATGATGAAACATGTTGCATGTTTCAAAGTTATTTGAATAGTATGGATGATCCTGGAAATATAAATTATCATTATAAAAGGTATGAAGAATATGGAAATATAGATTATTTTCGTGATAATTCTGTGACAAGTTGTGTAGAAGCATCTGAAATCATGTGGTCAAAATATGCGTTTTGTAATGGTCATATACATGGTATGAAATTAAATCATTATCACAATCATTTTGAGATTATGAATAAAGATCAAAATTTTATAGATAATAAAATAATGGAAAATTTGGAAAATAGGGCTAAATTTATTTCAGAAAGGACAAAGTTATTAACAAGTGTTAGTGATATAATAAGGACAAAACGTAAAAAAGTTGCATCAGTTATGATAGATATACTAGCAGTTAAAGATATGCGATTATTAAAAGAGTTAATAAAATGCGGAAGGATTAGTTTCGAAGATGAAGAAATAGAGTGGAATGATAGGTATAAGTACGTTGCAGACTTGGAAGAATCACATGAGCCTATGATAAATTATTTAAAATTAAAATGAAAATTTTTCGGTACTATTTACAAATGACTAGTACTAAAACAAGATGTTCTATATGTAATATAAAAACTGGTATTGATTATTATGTATGTAAATGTGATTTAACAAAAAAATTCTGCATGACTCATAAATTTGGCTACATGCATGATTGTAAACTAGATCAACTATCAATTAATAAAGAACGTTTGAATAAATTAAATATCAAAGTGGAACATACAAAATTAGAAAAAATCTAAGACTTAACTTTACCTAAATGTAAGGTTAAATATTATATTTAATTAATAAATGGACTCAATGGACTCAATGGACCCAATGGACTCAATGGACTCAATTGAAATAAATAATGAATTAGTTAATCAGTTAGACTTTTGTAATTTTAAAGTGCATGGAGATACATGCAAATTAAATTCGTCTAGAGTAATGAGTTTTTCATTATTCTGTGCAAATGAGTCCAACATGCTTGATTGGAAAGATAGATATGTATTTACACAATTTAGAAATTTTAATCATTTTTTGACTCTGAAAAATTGGGAAGATGTTGCAATAATTCATTTTATCGACAAAAGAATTATCGATTATAAAATTAGTTATTCGCAAACTATTTTGGATTTTTTTAATAATATTTATACTAAATATCCAAATAGATATTGTATTATAATTTATGACCATTGTGGAGAAGAAAACTCTCTCATAAGACAGTCAAAATATTTTGGAACAGTTGTACGTTTTGTACCATTAATAATGAAAGGTTTGAATTCCGTATATTTTAGAGATGCTCATAGCACAATTCCTTGTAAAACTAATTCAAATAAAGATTACGACAATGAATGGCGAATGGCATGGAAAAATTCTGATAAAAAAATGTGGATGTATCATTCTATTTATTATAAACCAAAACATGTAGGTTATAAATCTGCTGCATATGCAGCAGCATGGGCAGCAAGAAGATCATTAAATGAAGATAGAATTTGGCCAATTGATTTATGGAATAAAACATTTGGTAACGTTAAAGATATATTAGATGATTCATATGGAATCGATGAAAGAATATTTTTAGATGTAATAAAAGATTATAATTATAAAGGCAATTCTTTTTTTGAAGATACATTTTTGGTAGGTGCTGTTCATTTTATTTATTTATTTTTAAATCCGACAAATATGTTAAATTTTGATACTCCATTCAAAACAATATCACAATTAAAATCAATTATGAATAATATACAAGATAATGTTGCAAAAGAAAAAATAAATGACGTTATTAAATATCTAAATAATAAAGTACTAGCTTCAGATTTTTTTGGTTATAGTTATGAAACTTTTTTTTCATCAATTACTTGTATGTTATATTTCATAATTGAATTTATATCTTTAAAATATAACAAAGAAACTAGCTCATCTAATGATTTATTATCAAGTATATCGAATATTACCACAAAGTCACCAATAATGACACTCAATCATGTATGGGAATTTATTGAAAAAATACAAAAAGATTTAATACATAAATTTAAATTAATAGATAAATCAGATCCTGATATTTCAGATTTTTTTAATTTTATAAATGAAAAGCAATTTGAATTAATTCCTCCAAGATATCATATATGGGAATTTTTATTTACAAATCTTGATATGCAAGATTTTTCTTCAATTTTAAATGCAGAACTTGCTAAAAAACAAGAATTAGGTATTTCTAAAAATAATTTTGTCAATGAAAAATGCAATTTTGGTAAAAATTTATTCATTGGAAACCAGTTTGAAAACAATTATATTTTATTATCAAATAAAACACTTATAGATAACTTACCAATAAATCATCCTTTTAACAAATTTAACGAATCAACGTCAAATGATTAAGTTCATTTGATAATATATTCCATGTAGTATCATCAATTAACGTACTTTTTAATACAATGGTTGTTAACTTTGGTATCATTCTTACTTTATTTATAAACCATATTTCATCATCTGTATAGTTTTGATATTCAAAACCATATTGTCGTCGCAAATTTTTTAACGTTATTTTAGAATTTGAAAAATCCAATAAAACTATGTTATTTTCTTCTGATGTTATACAACAGTCTATAATGAGAAATAATTCATAATCAGATCCAATATCATATATCCCTAATTCTCTTATATTATAAAGAAAAAGATATTGATATGGATTATATAAATAAGAGTATGCATCAAAATTTAATCCACAACCAGCCATTCTACCAATCCATATTAAACAATAGTCGCACGTAAGATATCCAACATGAGAAATAATTCTATCAATCTTCATTTTGTGCATCATATATATAGAATTTTTTATAGCTAATTGTTCAGTAGTTTTTATATTCCATATTATTAATTCTTGTCTACTCTTAGTACAGTATTCATCAAATAATTTCATATTATCTGAAGTCAAATAACAATCTTCGATATGAAGTCTAGATGTATACAGTATATTATCTCGCATCTTCTCTATAACTGAAAAATCGACATTAAAGAATGAATATTTACGACATCTTTTAATCTTGTTTTTATCAGTAAAAATTACTGATTGTTTAAAATTAATAAACCGTAATTCTATCAAATATATATTTTCTAAAAATATATCAATATATTTGGTAGAAAATATAGTATAATCGAAATTTCCTCTATCTTCAAATATAAGAATACCATCAATCTTTATTTTTGGAGCTAATATTCCTATACTTCTACCAAGATTAGAATCTATAACGTCTTGAAATTGTAATTTATTATCTGAACAATAATATATAAAAATCAATTGTGCATCATACTGGCTTGGAAATATAATCTTTTGTATTTCCCATGGACTATTTATTATATAACTATATTCATTCTCATATTTGGTTTGACGTTCATTAACTCTATATTCACAATACTTCTCAAATATATCCCTAATTTCTTCTCGTGTTGAAGAATATAAATCTAGTTCTCTTGCACCCTTCATTTATTTATATATAAATTGATTTTAACCCTTTAATGACTATAGATTATAAAATCTGTACAACAAATACCTAATAATGTCATTTCTAATATAAATGTAGCTATGGTATGGGACTTAAAAAATAAAACTAAAATGAAAAATTACGTTATACTTTATAACGTAATAAAAATGCCTAAAAGAAAATTAGAATTCAAAGATGATCATGTTCATACTCTTCCATTCTTCCAAATGGAAACGCTATCAAATAGCGACTTTATGTGTAAAAATGGATTTGCTGAAGCGTTCGATTTCTTTGAAGAACTTCAAAGCATATTCAACGGTAACTTCTTTCTTATAAACTCATTAAAAAGAAACAAATATTATAACCAATTTAACCTAGAAAATATTTATTCTTCAACAAATAAATGCAGTTTATTATGTTATTACCTATTTTCTACCACTGATTTGCATTATATAATTAAAATAATTACATTTTTTAATTGGACAGAACAATATAAGAAAACTTTTGATAAAATTATAAATTCTGAAAATCCAAAAGAACTATTTTCAACTTACGAAACAAATAATAAATATTCATTACTAGCGACTTTATTCAAAATGCATTCAAATTATGACTCTAATTTTCAAATAATTTTAGATTTTCTAAACATAAATGATATTACATTTTTACCTGAAGATATGAACTACGTTCTCTCAAGTGTTTTATTCAAATGCTATCAAATCACCGAAACTCAACAAATAATTAAAAAACTTCACATAGACTGGAATTTATATTTTTTTAATAATATGGAACTCTATAGAAATACAAAAATAAATGTGTTGTGTCTGAACGTTTATAAAATTATTGACCAACTTGGTTATCCACTTCCTTATCCAAGAGTATACATGGAAAACGTTAATATTATCCAATTCTTAAAAGACATCGATCCTTTTATAAGTTTCGAAGAAGTAGATAAAAATGGATATAACTTATTTGACTACATGTGCATGAAATGTCAAACCACAAAAGATAACCCTAGAATCTTTCTAAGATATTTCGATAATCTATTTCGTTATATTGTGCAAATACATAAAATACCAACATGTTGCGAGTTACCTTTCTTCCAAAAATATGGGGATATTTTTTTAATCGATCCCACAAAAGGTATAAATCTCAATAATTTAGAAAACGACATGATAAAATTTGAAACTGATTTAATACACTCATACTTTCATATTAATATTAAGTTTATCAGATTTTATTTTGAATATAATATAAATTTTATGAACAGTATTAGATCTAGATTTATGGAATTTGCATCAAGCTATATTCATTTTTATTCCCTATTATGCGATATTAATACAAATGATATCAATATTAGAAATTTACTTGGATTTATTTATGTTATATTTAATAACTATACAACTTCAGTTTATACAATGAAACAATTCTCAGATCATTTCATTCTTAACTCATGTATTTATAATATATTTGAAAATATTGGTACGAAAATGATATCAAATAATAATTCAGACTTTGATAAAATATTGATTAGCAGAAATCCTTCACCCATGTTGGAACAAAAACAATATCTTTTTAAAAATAAAATGGTTATGGTCGGAAATACTATGATACCATATATAATACCATATATGTTTAATATTCCTGAAAGTAAAATAGAAGTATGGTTTGATCGATTTAAAAATGGAAAAGATACAACTAGATATAATACATGCAAGGCATTATCTGTATTTCAGTGTAAAGACCTACTAAAAACAATACTAAGTTTTTATTGCTCATTCAATTGGAAAATATTTTAATTTATTCATTTCATTGGAAATGAATGCTTAAATATTTATTTCATGTTAAAAATGAACGTATCTTTCATACAATTAGCACAATATGGAGCTAATGAAAAAGACAAATATGGATTTGATTATTCAACAAAGTATCAAGACTTCGTTAAAAATAACTGGAGATCTTATCATACTGTCAAAAATTCATATACGTTAGAAAATCATATAGCAATAGCTAAAATGCCAATGGCACCAGATTTATTAAATTCTTTATTAGTTAATGATTTGCTAAAAATTAAATCATTTAAATTTTATAATGGGAATTATTTAGTTGAACATTTAACAAAAGATTCAATACAATTTTTATATGATAATTTAAATTTTACAACTTGCATTCCATTTTTTTTTCATAGAAGCAATTGTCCTATAATTCCATTTTATTTACGTTCATTAGATTTACAAAACGAAATAAAACAAAAGTTCGAAATATCATATGAAAATTATGTAGAAAAATGCGATATATATTATAATTATACAATTGTTTCTGGCGCTGAACGTGCATTTATGATAAAGAATATGAAAACAATGAATTTAATATATGAATCATTTCAACATTATAGTACTTATAAATTCAAAAATAAAATCACTATTGATTTTCAGTCAGATAATAGTATTGCTTATTTAATTATTGGTATATTGGATAACGAAAAATTCAAAACAGAATCAATAAAGTCTATAGATTTTAACATTGATAATAGATCTTATTATGAAAGCGATGTGCTATTAAACGCTATACCATTAATGTATAAAGTTAAAAATTTTATTCTTGTACCGTTTTGTAAAGATATAATACCAAACGGATTTTCATTTAGTCCTAAAGGTAGTTTTAATTTTAGCAAAATAAAAAACTGCACAATTGATATACAAATGAAAGAAGACTTAGAATATACTTGTTATATATCATATATGTGTATTAGAAACTTAAAATGAAAAAATTAAGTATAGTTTTATATTCATAAAAAATGGAGTTTACAAAATTATTATTCTCACAATCTATTGAGTTTAAATTTGAGAATGATTACAAAAAAGTGATAGCTACAGAAGATATACCAAAAGGTAGACTGCTTCTAGTTGAACATGTTATGTGTGCTAGTCATCCAATATTACAACAATGGCTAAAAATAGATAAAAAATCACGCGATCAATTATATCCAAGAAATTTAACTTGCGATTTAGATAAACAAATAGACCAGAAAATATTTAGAAATAGATTTTCAGAAATAGATGATTTGCATGTGATTGGAATTTATAAATCTTGGTTTAATTCATCAAAGCATTTTAATGCTGGAGCTTTTACTACGACATGGGACAGTAATAATATGAAAAATCTTTTAACTGATTTATCTTTTGGCGGAGTTTTTTCTCTTCATGACATAAAAAAAGGAGATGAAGTCTATATTTACTATGAACATACATCTGACAAAAACGAAGAACTAATGAATTCTTATTTGGATCAGTGTATACTTATGTTTAATAATTTGCAAAAAGGATATATTCATCCAATTATCAAAAATTATTTGCAAACTGATCATGCAGAAATAATTTATCATAACCAAGTTAATTTACAATTCAAAAATGAGTCATATTGGGGAAACATTTTGAAAATTCTTTCCTGTCATATACCTACTCTAGAAACTGGACGCTTCAGTTTATTAGACGAATACAATAATAAACTAGTTGATTATGAACTATTCAACGGAAAACATTGCGGAAACTTCATAATATATAAATACAATGGATCTATTGATATTTTCCATTCTTATAATTAAACTTTACACTTTGTTAAGGTTTACAACATAAACAACTTCTGCACATGGGACACGTTGTATTTGACGTTATCCATTTCATAATACAAGATTCATGATACACATGCAAACATTGCGTTTCTACTATCATATTACGTGAAGAGTCTAAACATATACTACATGACCAGTCAGTGAGATCTAAATGAATTGATTTGCTTAAGTTAATTTTTGATTTTCGGATAGAAATCATACATAGTGCGATAGTATTTATTATTATGGTATATCCTAAAAGAGTCATGCAAACTATCTTCGCATCAAAAGAATTAACATATAACATTAAAATTGTTACATCGAATAAAATATCAAATAGTAATAGAACATCAATTACTAAATAACAATTCCAAAATTTTATACAAATGGTTATTATATTTAAAATTATACAAACATTAAAATTATACCATAATGAAAGAAGTATTAAATTTGTTATAGATACAAATACACATGTAAAGTAATATTTCATTTATTGTAGCAGATTAACGTTTAAATTGAAAAATATAATCGTAGTTTAATACTTATAAAGAATGAATGATATTTTTAGAATCGCATGTGAAACTACTTCAATACATATTTTGCAATGGTGTATAGATAATAAGATTGATATACCGTTAGATGTTGCAAGAATTGCTCACAAAAATAACAATGTTAAATTAATAGAATGGTGCGAAAAAAATAATATTAGATTTATAGACTATTCAGAAGAATCATGGGATAAATATTCTACATGCGAAGGATGTCGATATGGTTTTTCAAATCAGCAAGGTCATATGGAAGTGGGAGGGTGTTTGTATTTGGAAGAATAAAATAAAACTTTAAATTTTTGTAAAGTTTTAAATAAATATGAGTTGTCTATTTAATAGTTTATCTTTCTTTGTGAATGATTCAAGTTATAACATTCGTCAAAAAATTTGCGACTATCTACAAAGTAATCAAAAAATTATAGATGGTTTAGAAACAAGCGATATTCTTTTATTAGAATCACAAAATTATATTCAAAACATGAGAAGCATGTCTACATGGGGAGGAGCAATTGAAATTCAGGCCGCATGTAATTTATACATGGCAAGAATTATAGTTAACAATCATACGTCAACTAATAGTAAAATAGAGTTTATTCCTATAAACTCTGGATATGATAAAACGTTTGAACTATGTTGGACTGGTGGACATTATGAACCACATATTTTATCGTAAACTGTTATAACATTTTTCTATAGTTTTATATGCAGCATCTAGTCTAATAATTTCTTCTTTATAAATTGTAATTTGATTTAGTAATATGTCAACAGATTCTTTGTGTTCTTTTACTAATTTATTAATAGTTTCTTTGTGTTCTTTTATTAAATTTTCTTTTTCTTTATTAAAATTTTCAGTTAATATGTCATTAATTTCTATTTTTTTTGTACAAATTTTTTTATGACGAGTACAATTACTTTTATTGCTAAAAACTTTATTACAAAAATTACAAGTTAATTTTATTTTTATAATTTGTTTATTATATTTTTTAGTCTTTTTTTTATACTCTTCTTCAGACTCTTCTTCAGACTCTTCTTCAGAGTCTTCTATACTTGATATTTCTGTATCTGTATTATCTTCGTAATTATTTAATCCATTATAATCAGTTATTTTATCTTTCATCCATTCTACATCAAACATATTTTCTAAAATTTCATAATGATTTTTACTTTTTATATTATAATTATCATATACAAATGTTATACATGTAAAAGATAATTTAAATATATTTTGTATTATAGTAACTATCTCATCATAATTATCAATATTAAAATACTCTCTTTTAAATATTGGTTTATATTTAAGTTTTTTTATATAACCAAGAATAACACGTTCATATATTCTATTATACTCTGTTTTAAAACAGACTATATCAAATAGTTCACCATTTCTTTTATGGTCTTTAAGTCTTGTTATAATATTATTAGAAGTTCTTCCTATCTTAACATGATCAATACGTTTAAAGACATAAATCCATCCATCTTCATAACATGATTTATTTTTATATATATCATCAAAAATTTTAAAGACTAACATTTTAATTTTTATAAAAAATTTCTTATTTTTTCATTTTATACATTGAACTTACTTTAAACTAGAAAATAATATAGTTATATTACTCTTTATTTAAAATATAACGTAACTTATAATAATCTGGTTTTTTTTTTTCAGTTTTATTAATTAAACTAGTATGGATTTTACGTTAATGAAAACCTTAAATGAAGATTATTGTACTGTATGTGTTAAATATAAAGACTTAACAAGAAATTTTTTCCCAAAAGCAATTCATTTTCATTGGGATAAAGAATGCTTATTGTTCTTGACTCTGCACTTTGGAGAAGTATTAACGTTATCTCATTTTTTCAGTCTTCCGCAACAACAATATTTACAAGATAGTAAATCAGTAGACAAAGAATTCTTACGTTTATTTAGCGGAGGTGGAAAATCATTATTATGTTGGACATTAAAAGAACTATTATTCAAAGGTTTAATTTCAAGTGATCAAGAAATTGAACTTGAAGCTGGTGGTGATGAAGTAAGTGATAATGACATGATTAGACTAATTGACTATTATAACTATTTGGGATTCGAACCAATCGATAATTCACAAACTATAACAAATGGATACCCTATGAAATCAACTGTTAAGAAAGTATTGAATAATTGTAATCAAACAACTAGTATAATAGGTCAATATTTAAAACATCAAAGCCTAAATATGATCTAAAGTTTATAATTGACTGTTATAAATGAATGATAAATTTTTAGGATTATTAATATGTCATGCTCTAGGCGATTCATTAGGTACTCCTTATGAATTTACTTATGGAAGACTACCTTATAAAGACTCACTTGTAGAATATGGTCCATTTAAAATGGGACAAGTTTCAGATGATACTGAAATGATGATTGCCCTTTTACAGTCATTATTAACAAATAATGCATGGATATATGAAGATGTCGTTAAAAGTTATAGTAAGTGGGCTTATAGCAATCCGCCTGATATAGGAGTTAATACGCGATTGTTATTTTTGGCCAATCCTTCAAAAATAGTACAATCTTATGAAGCAAATTATGAAAATATGAAACGTAGAGCAGTTGAACTTTGGTCTCAATCTAATGGTTGTTTAATGAGATCTGCAATATTATCAATATTTCCATTGTCACTAGATATTTGGAAATATGACTGTATGTTAACAAATCCGCATCCTACATGTATAGAAGCATGTAGAGTTTATCAAATCCTACTAAGAAATTGTTTGACTAATAAAATGGAGATCATAAATAGCTCTTGGTCAAATGATGAATCTATAAAACAAACTATTAATGATGCTTTAATGGTTAAAGATTTTAAAACAATGGTTAGAGATGTATCAAAGAATAGAGGATGGGTTTGTCATGCATTATATTTTGCAATAGTCATGTATAATTTAGACAATTATTCACCACTAGATGCATTTAGATGGATCATCAGGGATCATAACGACTCAGACACTGATACCAATGCATGCATAGCAGGTGCTGTTATTGGAGCAAAAATTGGTTATACATCTTTAGTCCAAGATCCAATTATAAAACAAAATATTGAGACAATTATAAGATGTAAACCAGATAGACCAGTAGACTATCATCCCATAATTTATTTTGAGAGATTCAAAGACATAATGAATTTATAAACCTTACAAAAGTGTAAAGTTTAAAAGTGAAATGGATGTGGAAAACTTTTCCAATCATTATACATAATAATATTATTTTCGTCATATCGTTTAACGTTATTTAAATCTAATAAACGAAATTCGCCAAACTCATATGACATTACACTTATTTCATGTTCAAGAAGATCAGGATAAGCATTTTTTACGAACTCATTATTACAAAGAGTATAATAAAATTCGAGACCTATTATGTAATTTATAAAATATCTTAAAGATGTTTGTGATATTATAATATCTTTTCCAACTGGTTTTTTAGAATTATGAAGAATTCTAAACCATATTAGGGTTAATAAATCTAATCGATTTTGAAATGGAGTACTAGGTATGTCCAATGCAATAATTTTATAATCAAAATAATCCACAATTCTAGAATTTGTAAATTCAGCTTTATCTGAATAACAAATTTGAGCACATGATTCAATATAATTTTGAACCCATATCAATGGTACTGCAATTGTTAAATTTTCGCGTCCTTGTTTTAACTGATCTTTTGTTAATAACTTAATTTTTTCAACTTGACGTTCTACCATTGAAAAAATTTGATTTACTCTATAAGAGTTTTGCGTTAATATTTCATCATTTCTCATTGTTTTGAATCCTTCATTACTTATTTTAACAACATGAGCCTTTGGTTTTAAATTAATAGAATCAACTATTTTTATTTTGGTTTGCTGATCCCATAATTCTTGTGCCTTTTTATTTTTTTCCTGAAGTTTTTTTCTTAAACGATCTTTGACTGATGACATTTTTGTACTCTAGAACGTTCTTTCTTTTTTTCAATTCACGGTTATTTTTGTCTTACATAAGGGACAATAGTTATTTTCTTTAAGCCAATTTATAATACTTGACTCTCCTAAACAATTTTCTGACTTATGATGAAAATGATGATCACAAGGTTTCAATATTATATATTCTTGCGATACTTCTATACTATCTTGACAGATTGCACATGATTCTTCGCATGTAGCAATTTGAATTGGCAAATCATTTATACAAAGTGTTGGGACATGAGTTTTATCCTTGTGATAGAATGATTCAGGATCTTGATTAAACTGAATTTGATTTATCAAATAATATTGAAGTTCGTTAAGAGTAGGAAGAACATGATTTATTGTCTGATAAGTTAATATATGTTCTATGTTTGTACAATGTGGTATAAATCCTTCATTCATAATATAATGAGTCAGTATATTTTTAATTTCGGTATTATTTATCGCAAATAGACAAGTACACTTATTAAGTACCAGTTCGTTAACAATATCATCAATACATGGCCATTTTTTTCTTAGTATTAAGTGTTTATAAATTAAATTTTTAATAGCTATGTCAATGTTGGTGAATTGTTTTCCGGTAATAAGATTAAAGGTGCTCAGTGTTAATTTATATTCGTTTTCTGAATAAATAGAGTCAGTTGTAATATTAAAATTATTATGAAATAGATTCAAAAGGACTTGATCAAGATCTGGAAATGAGTTAAAAATTGGAGTATGTGGTTCTTCGCTTTCTATATAATCATCTGAGTTATAATTCGCATGACCAATTTGAATAATTTGTTCGTTTAGAAACTCGTGCTGGCCATACTGATCATTTTGATCGTGATTATCTTGTTGATCGTCGTCAGAATCTTCAGAGTCTGAATAATTAACAAGAGGAATATATTCTTTTTCTTCCATTTCTTTTTCTTCTATGTCATAATTAGTTTCATTGTTAGATTCATTCGATTCGTCGTCGCTTGATTCAGACTGATCGTCGCCTGAATCGTTTTGCGAAAATTCACCGAATTTTCTTTTCATTTTAAGAGAGAAAAGAAAAACTTTAACTTGATAAAAAGAAACAATCTGATTTATTTTCATATAATTTTAGTGTATTTGTTATTGATGTCTGTAGTTTTATTTTTTCCTTGTCAGCCTTCGCAATTAACATATCACGAATAACCTTTTTCTGATTATCAATAGCAACATTTATTTCTACTACTTTATTCGATAATAAATATTCAGTAGCTTTTTCAGATCCAGTTGTTTTAATTATCCAATTAAATTTTGTAGTTTTTAAAACTTTTATTATATAAGAAATTATAGTATCATTGGTAAAATGCTCAATTTTTATTATTCTAGTTGCAAGATTTGGTGATAATAGTTCTGTAAATTTGCATACTGCTACTCCGTCATTCATATTTGTAACCATAAACCATAATGATTCAAATCCAGGAAATAATAAACCAAAATAGTAGCTATAGTCTAATAAATAACTTTGTTTTCCAATTGTAACGTTCATGCAGTATTTTGTCCACCAAGCCCACTCATTTCTATCATGTCCAATATTATCAATTGTGCATTTTTTTATATCAACTTCACGTACTTTGATATCAGGAGCTTCTAATATTTTATTGACTTTTAGTTCAGCTAAATACGCTTTATGTTTAGCATTTGCTTCTGCAACTAAACGTAACCCAAAATTAGTTATAGGACTTGTCTGCAAATGACGCTCCTTAACAAGCATTTTTGTATAATTATCTACGTACATTACAGTATTACACAATGTAGTATAATATTTGATCAAAAGTATTGAAAATAATTTAAGTATAGCAGGTTCCTTTTTATCAAAATTAATTTTAATTCTATCTGTTCCGATATTTTTATACATCATTAGTAGAACAAGAAAGTATATATTTCTATTATAACCAAACGCATATTCGCAAATATTATTAAAAAGGACTTCATTTGTTGTGAGATTCCAATATTTATTACATAGCATTAAATATTCAAAAATCACAAGAATGATATCTTGATGCTCTCTATAAGATATATATGTTATAATCGTTTCGATATCTTCCAAAAAGATTGGATCATACTTTTGGAAATAAACGATCACTACATTTGCTTTTATAAGTAACTGTAATCTAAGAGAAATATAAGAATCTTCTTCCTTTGTGATTTCTCCCATGTACTTAGGATATTTTGTTTCTAAATTCTTATTTATATAACCCCATTGCAAGAATTCTAACTTATCCATTTGTTTTGAAAAATCTGGAGTATGTATTAACAGTCTATATAAAAAAGTAGAATATGCAATTTTATCAACTGTATTTATTTTATTCCATATTAATTTCATTGTCCTATTAATAACAGCAATTTTTTCGTCTTGAGGTTCTTCTTCTTTTAATGTAAAATTAATATTCATAATAATATTGAAAATAATATCACAGTCGATTTTATTACTTCTCGAATGATTGCATAAAGTTTCTATATTATTTAGGGTTAGTTGTGATTTATCTGATTCATGAGCGCATAAATTATCATAACGTGTACATTCTGATAATAAATCCATAATCATCTTATCATCTAAAAGTTCTGTGTTATTAACAAATGCTTCATATTCTAATAAGTCTCCAGGAGTACGAATGATATAAGTACAACTAGCGTAAAGTGGTAATTTATTGAAATTTGTGTCGTATTCATCTTTAATCGCTTCAATTCTTTTCTGAGTTGTCATAAATTCTTTCTTTGACTTTGATTGATCTTTTAAAAATTGACGTTCTGAAGCTTGACGTTTTATTTCTATTTGCTGACGTTCTAAAGCTTGACGTTTTTCCTTTTCTTCATTTTCACGTTGGATTTGTTCTCGTATTTTTTGTGCAGATAAAGCACGTTGTTCTTTCCATGATTTTATTTTTTCCCTTGCAATTTGAAGAGCTTCATTATATTTTTTTATGGCATAATCATGACGTTCATCTCCTTGTGGAAATATACATTCTTTTCCAAATGCTTCACGTTTTGTAGCACAAGTTTTTAAGAGAGCTGTTTTTTCTTCGTAATCAGAAAGTATGATATCTTTCTCATCTTCAGGCCATTGGCGAATTTTTTCTGGAATTTCAGTAACGGTGTTAGCATAAAAATGCTTGCATGTATCTTGATATATTTTATAAAGATTTTCACACTTAGGTACTGTAGAACGATATAATTCATCATCACTTATTTTTACAAGTAATTCTGGATCATTTCTTATTTCCAATGATACATTACAGTTTATACATAATAAAGAATTAATAACTTCTTGGTCTTTATTTAGCAAATTATCATAATATGCTTTATATAGATTGTTGTCATAAGCCCAAATGAATTGTACTGCGTCAATTAATTTTTGCTTATCGTTCTGAGAGCGAATTGTTCTAATTAATCTTTCTAGATCAAGTCTATCTTTACATGATCTTAATTGTTGTTTTAATTCGTCGATGGTTGAAAGCTTTTGTATATCAAAATCAACGATGTCTATTTTACGTTCAATTTCAGATAATTGTAAAATATGCTCAACTAATATATTTTTAACTCGGCTTTTTGAATTAACAAATATATCATTATTCAAGTTATCTAACATATCTTTGATAATTATGGAATCACTTTTTGATAATATTTCAACATCATTCACTTCTCTAATATTGCATATTAGTTTTAATGTATCGATACCAATATTAGTCAAAAATCCTTTGTCATTTAGATATTGTAAACGATTTTGTAAATCTTCATCTCGTGCAGATGAATTTAAGCATTTCATGTATAATGCTTTACCTAAAATGATAAACTTTAAATTTTCATAAAGTTCTGCAAAATCATTCATTTATAATATTTAACTAAAATATGGATTTTTTAGATCAAATTAGTGAGAAAGGAATTATTAATATTATTTTAGATTTCTTAGATCCTTCAATGAATTTAGCTTGCGAGAATAAAAATTTTGGATGTTGTTATATACTAGATAAAAGAACAAAATTATCAAAACCACCAAGAGTTCGTTTTACTATCGTATGCTCAAGTTTAAAACTCACCAATTTATTATAGAGTGCAGGCTCGTTCGAGCCTGTCGTACTAAATAATCTAGTAGGTTTTGATCATACTCTGAGTGTAAATTTACTAAACATATATATCAAAATCAAAAGTATCCATTATGGGCTATATCAAAAGAATATATAGATGCATATGGACAAAAAAATATATGGACCTATTGTTTTAGTTTCCTGCATGTTTTTTTTACTGGATTGATAAAGTTAAGATAGGAAATAAATTATTAAATTTTAACGACATGGGATATATTGGTTCAATTAGAATTTTAGAAAATGAAACCTATATAGAAGCATACATGAGACTTAAACAAACTAGACCACTTGCGAAACCTTTAAAAGAGCATTATATTCCAGAATATATTATATAAACTTTACGCATAAATGTAAAGTTTATTTCCATCCTAAAAGAGTAACTTCGAAAATTAACGCGGAATTTGGTGGTATTGGACCAATTCCCCTATTACCATATGCAAGATGGGCAGGAATTGATAGTTCACATGTTTCACCTTTTGTCATAGATGCTACACCAATATCCCATCCTTGAATAACTTGACCCATTCCAACAACAAATTCAAATGGTTGATTTCTTGAATATGATGAATCAAATTCTATTCCATTCATTAAACGTCCACGATAATGAACGACTGCAGTAGAATTTGCAGGAATTTGTTGACCATTTCCTTGCGTAATAATTCGTTTTTTTAATTGATCCATTTTAAAGTTATTTAAGGATAGCTATCAAATATTTAAATCATGAATCCATTATTTATCCTAAAAGATAATAGTGATCCAATATCTAAATTTTTAGACGTGCATGTATATCAAAATCTATCATGCAGAAATGATTTACTAGTACATGATTTGTCTTGTGATGAGTCTATAATTAAAATGTGTCAATCATTTGGCATTCCAACGCAATTGATCGATGATTGGACTAATTCGAATATTGATAAAATTAATAATATTGTTACATTAGGACAGTACATACTATTTAAATGTAGATGTAACTCTCTGATAAAATGCGAAAGTACTTTAAGAAATTTAGTAATAAAAGGTTTAGTATATTGTAAAGTAGATTGTCCATGTATAATTCCTGAAGCTAAATTTGATTTAGAAAAATATTATTATAGTAGATATAGTACGTTTAATGGAACTATGTTACAACAATGTAAAATATGTAGATCATGTGGAACATCTGCATGTTATATAACAGACTCTAATTGGACACATGAGATTAATGGAAATACCATTAGTATACCAATTATAAATGGTAGTATTTTTGTGAAAGATTTATGCGAATTAAAAACTCATATTAGTCCGGTTATTACTTTATAAACCTTACATTAACGTAAAGTTTATTAATTTTCTCGTTTTTTTAAGAAATATTTCTTAACTACTAATTCGGGATTTTGGTTTAATTGTATTTTATCACAGCTTTTTTTAACTACTTGCTCTTTAGTTGTACTTACCCATTTAAAAAGTGAATCAGAACTTTTATCATATTCGTTTATTAATTTTACTAATACATCTCCATGACATTGTTCAGGTTTACACCAGCAACCTAGATTTTTATCTTTTAGATCTAATAATTTTTGTATTAATGTGTTATCAGAATCTAATTTTTTTCTAATATATGATTCGTATTCTTGTAATACTTGTTGTCTATTCGTTATGGAAGTTATTTTAAATGGATTAGCCCAAATAGAATCTTCTTTAGGATATCGTTCTTTATTTATAAAGACAATACCTTTTCTTCCTATATAAACATTTGAAGGATCGTTACACCATTCCTGAAGATTATCGTACTTAGGTCTTATATTAGCAACTTTTACGTTTTGTACATAAGTCATTTTGCAAGTACAGTAAAATTAATCATATTTTCAATTTAAATTTTTAAATCATAGGATAAATATGAACTACAATAAGAGAATACCTTGTCCAACAATTCCTTCAAAAGATTTAATAAATACAAATGCAATATTAGCTGAAAATAGAAACTTGAAACAAATGATATCTTTACAGGATAGAACTATTGATGGTCTTAGACACGATATAACAAATATATTAAAAAAACATGAAGATGATATTAAAATTATAGATTATATTTTTGACGAAGATTACGAAGATAGGGATGAAATTATTAATATCATAAAGCAACTAAAAGATGACGTATTTAAACAAAAAATATTAGACTTTGTGCGTTCAATGTAGTTCTTCGCAATATCCTTTTGCGATACCTTTTGCTTTATTTGCGCTTGTCCATCTATAAGGTGGATTAGGTTTGCAGTCTTTCATTAATTTAGACAATTTTCCTTCTAGACGTATCCAACGTTGTTCTTGTGGAACTTCTTGCGGTTGTTCTTCTTCTACTTGATGAACTTCTTGCACTTGTGGTTGAATATGACCAACTAGTTCTTCACAATATCCTTGGGCAATACCTTGTGCTTTATTTGCTTTAGTCCATCTATAAGGTGGATTAGGTTTGCAGTCTTTCATTAAACGTTTCATTTTTCCTTCTAAACGAATCCAACGCTCAACTTCTACATGTGGAACTTCAGGAATTTGATCTTGCGGTTGTTCTTGTACAACTTCTAAATTAGGTACATAATTTACCATAACTATATTTAACCCAGAGTTCTCTAATAATTTATAATAATCATTCCAGTTTCCACCAGCTAATCCGCATCCTATAAATTTTGGTACAAATATTATATCGTGTTTTAATTGTTTTAATGATTCTAAGCCTTGTTTGAACCATGCAAGTCTCATTTCTACTGTATCATCTGTTTTATTTGCTTTTCCAGGATTACGTTGACCTACTAAATTTATAATAGGAGTTGAAATGTATGCTTCTCCCACTTGAAGCTGTACTTTATTTTTATATACATTAGCTGTTGGATATAGTGCAAATAATTCTTTAGAAAGCCCCATTGATCTACCGCCTTTTGCATTGACTTGATGCATTATAAACTCATGCGGTTTTAATTTTAATGTTAAAAGATCACCGTCCATTTCTAAAAACTTATTTTGTTGAACTGGTTGTTGAGCATATTGTATTGGTTTTTGTTGATCCCATAACATCTTTAAAAGTTTTGTGATTTCAAGATTAGACAATAGTGGATTTTCTATTTTTAATCTATTTCTGTTCTCGACAGCAAATTTACTAAATCCTTTTAGTTCCATTTATATATAAATACAGAAAAAACTTTACAATACAGTAAAGTTTTAATAGCTTTCAAAATTAATTTAAATATCTATTTCTTAATCTCAATTTTTCAATTAATGACATTTTTTTATATTGAACAGCTTCTTCATCATCCATGTTAAATCTCTTAATATCATGCTCAACCAATTTATCAATTAATTTTCCAGCCTTATTTTTGAATAACTTACGTTGGTCTAATAATTCTACAAATAAAGGAAGAGCCATAACAATTTCATACATGTTGGTAACAATATCCCATATTTCATCTATATTATGACTTATATTTTGTGATAGTATTTCATCAAGTATAGTTAATGAATTTATATATCTTTCACGTGTGTCTTCTAATAAATTGCTTATATTAGTTTGATTTAACATTTCTTTTTGCACATGTGGAAAATAACGTGTTTTATCAACTATAATTAACTCATTTATTTTATCTTCTAAATTAGTATCTTTTTTAACTGTAATAATTCCAGAAAATGAATCATTTGCGTCTACTACTTTAATATCTGAAGAATCAGTGATATTCAAAATAGATCTTAATTTTTCTGGAGTATAATGTTTTGGTAAATCAGATATTGAAACTTCTTTTGATATTTTATTTGTTTTATTTTCAAGACCTAGTATTCTTTTCAACCCGAAAAAAAGATACTCTACTTTACTTCTAATATAAGATATATTAGTTATATATACATGTTTTAATTTAGAAGCAATTATTTCGTCTGAAAGCGCATGGTAGTTTTGAATCATATTATCATAGCATGATACTATTTCTGTACGTTGCAGCTTAAGTAAAGGTTCTTCTATGCATTTTAATAAAATTTCAGTGCAAGGTCTAAAGTTGTATTGAAGACCTAAAGATGCATAAATAACTAGAGTCAAATCTTTCATAGTACATGCATCTAATCCCAATTCAAATTTTAAAGTTGTGTCAAAAATATACTCATCTCCTAATAAATTAATTACTTTTGCTAAACTTAGTAATGCAATAGAAGTTATTTCTAATTTTTCATCAACTAAGACTTGGTTAAATACGAATGGTCTATCAGAAATAAACATTAAATCTGTAATTTTGATAGGACCATTTAATTCATGCAATAATTTTTTATACATGACTTTTAGAGCAGTGCGTAAAACTAAAATATCATTAGTATTAGGGATGTGGATATCTTCAACTTTATCAATAACAGCTCCAAGAATTACAAGTTTTTCAACCGCGGACTTATTTAAAGAATCTAAAAAGTAAATTAATTCGTCATTAGTTTTAGGACTCAACCCTAAAATATTGTAAGATCTTATGTTATTTTGAAGATCTAAATCCATTTTATTAAATAAAACATAATATTTTAAATTATGTTTTACAGTACAATTTTTATTTGTGGGTACAAATTTATTTTCCAGTTGATCCAAATCCACCTTCAGAACGTAATGTTTCGTCAAGACTATCAACTAATCTTACAGTTATTGGCGATAAATCTGGTGCACAAATTTGAACCAATCTTGTTCCTTTTTCAACAGTATAACATGGACAACCTTCATATAAATATTGCTTAATATCGCTAGCTTTTATACAATATCTTAATGCTGCTATTATATTTCCTCTATAAGAAGCATCAATAATACCGACTGAATTAGCTAACATAAGTGGAGTTTTAGAAATACTACTTCTAGGATATAAGTAATATCCACATTGTACAGTATCATTTCCTACGACTTTAAGCATTCTACATTTTATTGCATGATTTAAGAAAGTTACTTCTCCACATTTTACAACACATTCAGTTGGAACATATAAATCAACACCACTATCATTTGTATGATTTTGACGTTCTAAATAAAAATTGCGAACTTCTTCGTTATCAGCTAATATTTCCAAAATATATGACATTTATTCTATATTTTCTTATATTTAACCTATTTTTAATATTCAGAAATTATGGAATTAACATCATTATATAATATAGATTCATTTAATATACCTAATTTCTTTTTATTAAAATCTTTTATTATTTGAGTCAGATAAGAAAATTTATTTTTATCTTGATACCATATTTCTTGAATGTCCCATATTAGAAACTCACACTTATTACATAGTTGTATTAATAAGCTTCCAGCAAATGGCACAGATGCTATATATTCAAGATCTTCTTTTAGTGGAATATAAAAATCAACTATGTATAATAACAGATTATAGCTATAGTCATTTAAAAGACAAATTACGAGTAGCTTTCTTAATTGTCGTTTTGTTAAACATTCTAACGATATATTTTTATTAAAAACAAGGTAAGAAATAAGCTGAACGTCTTGAGAAAATAGTGGTACAAGACGTTGTAAACAATTTATGTCAGAGCATTTTATAAACGGATAAAGTATATTATCTACAAATGTGGAAATCAGATGACGTTGATTAAAATAATTAATATAAGTTTCATCGTTAGGTTCTATTGAGTCAAAAAGATTAAATAATTTAGTTTGCGATATTGTACTTAACCATGATGAGTCAAGTAAATTTTTATTGAAAGATTCAGTATTCATTTTGTAGAATTTATATAAATTATATTTTCTCACTTTAGATTAAATGAAACGAATCACAAAAAAACATTGTGAAGAATGGTTAAAAAATCCATTGATTAATCCTTTATCTGGAAGACAAATTGCAGAAGGAAAAGACACTTACAACGAACTAAAAGAAAAATGTGAAAAGTACAAAGAAAAAGTAGTAGGAACAAAACCAGCTCCAGTTGAACAACGTGGTAGATCAAAAAGTAAGCCAAGACAATCAGAACAAGTTCAACAACGTGGGAGATCAAAAAGCAAAGTGCAAAATGAACAACCCGAACGTAGAGTATCTCCAAATGCAGTTAGATTTAATTGGGAAAATTCAAATAGATTAATTAAAGATTGTTATCCATCTCCTCCTTATCATTGGATTCCTAAAATAAAATCAGATATTGGAAAAAGCTATTGTAGAAAAATGTTAACTGAAGAACCAACAGCACCACAACCAGCACCACAACCAGCAGCACCACAACCAGCACCACAACCAGCAGTACCACAACCAGCAGTACCACGACCAGCAGCACCACAACCAGCATCACCAGCACAAGTAGTAGATATTAAAGCAATAAAAAATGATGTATTACAATTAATTACAATATTACTTCCAGCTGAATTATGGAAACAAAATATTACATTGCCAAAAACAGTTGGTGAAGCAATAATGGATGATATTATAAGACTATCAAAT
>JACCDO012432387.1_pt1 | contig 22572 bp, 23 predicted proteins | sample 7446101 | NCBI WGS metagenome assembly JACCDO01 (sample SAMN15323440, study PRJNA562643) | freshwater metagenome | isolation source: river surface water | place: USA:Blue River Watershed | collected 2017-08-16
TATTTGTTACTTTTGATGTATCCCAACTACTTATATTTTGATTAAATAATGTAGTATTTTGAAACATATACGACATGTTTGTTACTGCACCAGTATTCCATGTTAAATTTTGATTAAATGCTTCAGCCCCGCTAAACATATATGACATATTTGTTACTAAAGATATATTCCAGCTACTTATATTTTGATTGAATACTTTTGTATTTTGAAACATATATGACATATTAGTTACTAATCCAGTATCCCAACTACTTATATCTTGATTAAAATTTGTTGCACCATAAAACATATATGACATATTAGTTACTAATGATGTATCCCAACTACTTATATCTTGATTAAAATTTGTTGCACCATAAAACATATATGACATATTAGTTACTAATGATGTATCCAAACTACTTATATTTTGATTAAAATTTATTGCATCGCGAAACATATACGACATGTTTGCTACTTGTGATGTATCCCAACTACTTATATCTTGATTAAATAATCTTGCACCATTAAACATATATGACATATTTGTTACTTGTGATGTATCCCAACTACTTATATCTTGGTTAAATGCTTGTGCACTAGTAAACATACCATACATGTTAGTTACTTTTGATGTATCCCAACTACTTATATCTTGATTAAATACGCGTGTACCCCAAAACATAGTCGTCATCGTTGTTACTTTTGATGTATCCCAACTACCTATATCTTGATTAAATGCTTCAGCACCATTAAACATAAATGACATATTTGTTACATTTGATGTATCCCAATTACTTATATCTTGATTAAATAATCTTGTACCATAAAACATGCCCCCCATATCTATTACGCTCGATGTATCCCAACTACCTATATCTTGATTAAATGCATATGCATAAGTAAACATAGAATACATATTTGTTACGCTCGATGTATCCCAACTACTTATATTTCCATTAAATTTAGTTGCATTAGTAAACATAAATGACATATTTGTTACTTTTGATGTATCCCAATTATCTATATTTTGATTAAAAGCTGCTGCATTACCAAACATATAGTACATATTTGTTACTTTTGATGTATCCCAATTACTTATATCTTGATTAAATAAAGTTGCACCATAGAACATAAGATCTGTATTAGTTACATTTACCGGTAAAACATTTGGAACTGTAGTTAATGATGATGCACCTGAAAATGCCTTTGACATAATTGTTATTGCAAAATTTTCCCATCCACTTACTTCAGTGAGTTTACTTATATTAGTTAATGCAGTACTAAAAGTACCAAAATAACTAAAATTTCCCGTACCATTTTTTGTAATAGTAATTGTTGGATTAAGATTACTTGTATATGTACGTGTTGGATTGTTTGTAGTAACACCTGTACTAGTTGTTCCATCACCCCAATCTATATTTATACCAGTACCCGTTATGCTTCTTATTGGTAGTTGTACAACATTACCAGAAACTATATTATTATATTTTAAGGTTAGTGACATATATTATTTGTTTTATAATTATTTTATATAAGTGAATACAATAAAATATTGAAAATAATTAATTTATACTATTAAATTTTTAATAACTAAGGATTTAAATAATATTTGAGTACTTTACTTATTAATGTCGGAAGATACAGATCATATCACAGTAACACAATTAAATCTTTTTATTAAAGATATACTAAAAGAGAATACACAAAGAAATATTAAAATTAAAGGTGAACTATCTGGTTATAAAAAATATAATAATACTGTTTACGCAACTCTAAAAGATGATAAGAGTGCTATTAATATTATTAAATTTAAAGTTCAAGAAGATTTTAAAAATGGTGATTTAGTAATAGTATCTGGATCAGTTGATTTTTATGCAAAGAGTGGTAATATCAATCTAGTATGTAATAGTATAGAATTACAAGGAGAAGGTATTATATTAAAAAAACTATTTGAATTAAAAACTAAATATGATAAGATGGGGTACTTTAATAATAAAAAAGAATTTCCAAAAACTATTAACTCGATTGGTCTAGTTACTGCTGCAAGTGGAGCAGCTTTACAAGATATATTATTTGTATTAAATTCTAATAAATTTGATGGCAAGATTTTTATCAAAAATAGTCCAGTTCAAGGTAATGATTGTCCTGCTGGTATCTGTAAAGGTATCAAATATTTTAATGATTTTAAATATAATAATAATCCAGTTGATTTAATTATGATAACTCGTGGAGGAGGCGATATAGACGATCTTATGGGATTTTCTAGTCCTTTAGTAATAGAAGAAATTTACAAATCTGATATTTTTATTATGTCAGCAGTAGGTCACGAAGTAGATAATATGTTATCAGATTTTGTCGCTGATATCCGTGCACCAACTCCGTCTATCGGTGCAGAAATGATATGTAAAGCAACTGTTAATAAAACTAATCAAATTGAGTTATATCGTGATAAAATTAGTAATTATAATACTATTATTAAAAGTAAATTAGAAAATGTTAGAAGAAACTTTAATTCAACTAAAAAAAAGATGTATTTAAATATTTATGATCAAAATAAAACAAGATTAAAAGCTATAGAAGACAGTGTTAATAGTATACTTCATAATAAATTAAGTAGTATTAAACAAGATTTAAATAATATCAAATTAAATATTGATTTAATTAAAAATAGTGAATACAATGCTGTTTTAATAAAGAATAATAAACCAATTAAATCTATCGATGATATTAAAGACGGTGTATATTATATCAAAATAGCGGGTAAACTTAAAAAAATTGATATTAAAATTTATGAATAACTAACTTTTATTAGTTAACTTAAATATATATTAGTTAACTTAAATATATATTAGTTAATTTAAATACATATTAGTTATGGTTGAAGTAGAAATTGATCTAATCAAAACTAAACTCAAACAAGATGATTTTAACATTTCTAGTTTAGAAAAAAAAATAGTAAAAATAGAAAAAAAACTATTAGAATTAGAACACAGTATGACAACTTTAATATCGTCATCTAAAACATGCGATCAAAATCAAGATGATAATAGTTCTGTCGATTCAGATTATAATTTAAATATAGATATTATTCTAAAAGATCTTGAAAAACTTGAAAAAGATCTTGGAAATTTTTCACAATCAGATAGTATAGAAAAACTAATTGATACGTATATTAAATTTAAAACTAAATTAGATAGCGTTAAAACTAATAATAATGATTTTAAATTATCTATAGAATACTTATAATAACTTTATTTAATTAACTTATTTTTTATTTATTTTATATTATTATTATATTATGGCTGGTTTACTTCCCGGTAGAAGTGGTAGTAGTAATATTAGTAATATTGCTAAACAATTTACAATTCGTGCTGGTTTACAAGAAGTTTTTAATAATCCACAAGAAAAACTAAATAAAGTAAAAGATATAATTGGATTACAAAATAGCGATCCTGATGACGTAACACGTATTGAAAAACCTCAAAAAGCATTAAAATATCTTGGAAAAGAAATGTGTACAGAAGCCTTAGATACTTTATTGAAGTATGATTCAGAAATATTAACTTTAGAACGTATTTGTTCACCAAATTATGTTGATTATACAAATATTTCAGGATTAATAAAAATTATTTATTCAAGAATAGAAGATAGTAAACTTAATAATCAAAAAATACAAGAATTAGTAAAACTTACATATGCAACAAGAGTTTTAGGATTACTTATAAAAGATGAATTTGATAATTATTTAACAAATATAAGTTTAACGTATCCATCAATGCCATTTAAAAATCTTATTGAAATTTATGATCTTGTTAAAGACAATGATTTTAATTTAAAAGACTATAATAAATTAAATGATCTTATAATAAAATCAAAATTGAGTCAATTTTTTGGTTCTGATAAAGAAGATATTACATTAGAAATATTTCTTGGTACTTTAATTAAGAATATATTAGAAACAAGATTTAAATCAATAATAAATACTGATATAAAAGAATTACAAAGAATAAGAAAAGCGGCATTATTACAACAATGTTTAGATGTTAATCGAGAAACTAACGACAAATGTGATTATTTAAAGCCAGACAATCAATCAGGAACTCAAGGATCAACACTTGAACAACGCTTAAGAATGTCCCTAAATGGTGGTAAACGCAAATCTAAGAAAGGATCTAAACCACATAAAGGTGGCAAAAAACATAGCAAGAAAAATAGTAAGAGACATAGTAAAAATGCGTCAAAATCTAATAAGAATAAAAAATATTAATTTTTTATAATTAATATAATATCTATATTTTTTTATATTTTTATTATATTATAATTATGTCAAGACCAAGTTTAGCAGGTCCAATGGGAAATATACCAGGTTCATCAAGTCCACGTCAAAGATCAGATTTACGGCCATTACCAGCTGCTAAGGTAAATCAACCATGTGATTTAGCATTAAGAGAATCATTAGCAGATAATAATATTAATGCTAGAGAAATAGCAAGAATTAGAGACGAATGTAAAGGAGATATTATACAAGAAATCTATAACAGAGTTAAAGATGATGGTAATTTATCTCCTACTGAAATGTCTGAATTATTAGCAAAAGATGGTGCAACGCAAGCACTTGGATTATTATTAAAGTTTGCAATTCCAACAGTTTTTCCAGCTGTTAACCAAGCCGGTGGTAGACGCAAATCTAAAAAAGGATCTAAAAAATCATCAAAGAAAGGTTCTAAAACAATGAAAGGTGGTAAGAAATCATCAAAGAAATCATCAAAGAAATCATCAAAGAAAGGATCAAAGAAGGGGGCTAAGAAATACTAATTAATTTATTAATATAATAAATAATATAATATCATAATATTATATTATGGCTAGTCCTACTGGTAATGTTAGAAATATAGTTAATACATTTGAACAGCAAAATCCATTAAATGATAATGAACTTTGCGACAAAGTTATTATTAAAGCATTAAACGATGGTTTTGTTAATCAAAGAGAAATAAACGAAATTAATGAAGCATGTAAAACACCAACAGAATTAAATGTTTTTAATCAAATATTTAAAAAAGTTCATGATGGAAATCTTACAATAAATGATATACGACAATTAAGTAATATTCCGGGTGCTAATGCTGCAATGGGATCTCTTCTTAAATCCACGTTAAATATGTTAAATAAAATTCGTGAAAAAGTTCAAACAGATAATAAATTATCAATTGGAGATTATATTGATTTACAAAGAGAAATGGAAATACATGAAAAAGATAATCCAAATAGACATTTAGCTGTAAAAGATGTTTTAGGTCGTTTAATATTAACAGCTCTTCAACGTAGAGTTCATGGATTTATTCGTACAGATCAATACGGTGGAAAGAGATCACATAAAAAAACATCTAAAAAGAGTTCTAAGAAATCATCTAAGAAATCATCAAAGAAAGGTTCTAAAACAATGAAAGGGGGTAAGAAATCATCAAAGAAATCATCAAAAAAAAGTTCAAAGAAAGGGTTCAAGAAACACTCCAAAAAACATTGATTTTATTTATAAATACATATAATAATTAATTCATATTATAAAATAAATATAATATGAGTACTACTGATTTGAGAGTAAAGCGTAAGGCACAAGAAGACCATTATGACATTAGTATGTTTAATTCTTTAGCAAAAAAGAAAACAAATAATACTAAATGGATATCTGGTACAAGTGTTGCAAATTATTTAAATTCTGAACCACTACTTGATTGGCTAAATCTTTATTATAGAGATCATGAATTTAATGTAAAAGAAGAAAATGATAGTAGTGATAGTGATAGTAGTGATGATAGTATTAGTATTTGCGATGATGATGAAGTTCTTATCGATGACGATGAAGTTATTATAGTTAATAAAAATCAAGTAATAATTCGTAAAATAGATGATAATGATAATAGAGTACAAGTTAACTTAGTAAAAAGTCAAGTTAATAATCAAGTTAATAATCCACTGCTATACAATGGTTTACTTTTTGAAGATACTGTTTATGATAAACTAAAAGAAACTTATAAAAATAAATTTCAAAAGGTTGCAAAAGATGCAAATAATCTTGAACAAGATTATATTAAAACATTAGAATATATAGATAAACAAGTACCAATTATTGCTCAAGCTGTTATTCTAGATAAATCTACTCAATTACGTGGTATTATTGATCTCTTAGTTAGATCTGATTATATTAATAAGATATTTACAAGACCAGTAATAGAAGAAAAAGATATTAAACATAATAATAAACTATTTTATGTAGTAGTTGATATTAAATGGACATCTATGACTCTTTGTGCTGATGGAAAAACTATCAGAAATGATGGGCGATTTAAATCATACAAGGGGCAATTACTCATATATAATTATATTTTAAGCAAAGTACAAAATTATTTTCATAATTGTGCATATATTATGTCTAAAAATTGGAAAATTGATAAAAAGAATGATCCACAAGAAGGTTATTCTTGTTTTGATCTAGCAGGAGTTATAAATTATTCTGATAAAGATAATAACTTTATTAAACTTACATATGATGCAATTAATTGGGTTAATCATGTTCGAGAAAAAGGTTTAGATTATTCACCTTTAACTCCAACTATTCCAGAAATGTGTGTAAATGCATCAAATCAAAATGATCAACCATGGCATAAAGTTAAAAGTGATATTCTAAAACATACTAAAGATATTACTGCTGTTTGGCGACTTACACCTACACAAAGAAATAAAGTATTTGATAAAGGTATTAAATCGTGGGATCATAAAGATTGTAATACTAAAAATCTTGGAATGACTGATAGTAAAACATCTCATATTATTGATGAAATACTAACAATAAATAAACAAAATAATAAAGTAATTAATATCAGTTCATTACACGATATTAAAGATAATAAATTTAATTGGAAACATAAATATCCAACCGACTTTTATATTGATTTTGAAACTATATCTGAACAATTAGGAAAACAAGATAGTATAGATATTGATAACTCTCAAGCAATGCATCAAATAATTTTTATGATTGGTGTAGGGTATGAATTAAATGATAAATTTCATTATAAAGTATTTAAACTAAATGAATTAACGTTAAAAGAAGAAAAAAGAATTCTAAAAGAATTTAGAAAATTTCTATCAAATTTAAAAAAAGATATCGATCCAACTAATAAATATCTAACTAGATTATTTCACTGGAGTAATGCAGAAAAAACAATGTTAGAGAATGCATTTACTAGACATAAATCACTAGCAAAATCATGGAATAAGAAACATAATGAATGGATTGATTTGTGTGAAATATTTACAAATGAACCTATTGTAGTTAAAGGGTCATTAACTTTTAAATTGAAAGATATCGCAAATTCAATGTACTCATCTGGATTAATTACTACGTGTTGGGATAATTGTGAAATGACCGACGGCTTAAGTGCTATGATATCTGGAATAGAATATTATAAAAAAAATAATAAAACAGAAGAAGATCATAAAATTATGCAAGAAATAGTTGATTACAATAAAATAGATTGTAAAGTACTATGGGATATACTAAAATATATTAGAAATCTTTAATTTTATTTATATATTTTTAATCATTGAGATGTTGCATATGTTGAGTTAATTGGATTTCTTGGATTGGGTTCATTGCCATTGGAGCTTGCATTGGTCTAACAACATGTGGAGCACCACCAGCTTGTACCGGAGCAGATGCTTGGAATGATGCTGGGATAGTTGCTGGTGCACCAGTTGCGACTTGTGTTGCTGCTACTTGTGGTTTCTTCATTTTTTTACTTCTAAAATACATAAAGACGGCAATTGCAATAAGTACAAATACCATTACTATATATAATTTAGTTTTCTTTGTGAATTTGCTCTTTGGTTTTGACTTAACTTCGGTGTCAGTATCGGTGTCAGTATCTTCTTTTTTACTTTTAGCCATTGTGTATAAATTACAATTATATAAAATAAAAATAAAAAAAACATACTATTTTATATAAAAATATTTATTAGTTAATTTAGTTATTTATTAGTTCAAAACACATTGCCATCTTTTCATATGGATATAAAGTACAATCTTTATAACTTTTTGCGGTATAATAACATTTTTCATTCTGTTCATAAATAGTTGTTGTACTTATCATGATATCTTGATTATCATCATCATCGTCACTAATAGGTATATTTAACATAATAATAGAATCTATATCTAAATCTTTTATTAATTCATTTCTAGTTGATAAAGGTATATTTCGTAAAATATACCAACCATAATTATCTCCATGATTATTATTATCTTCTTCTTCTTCTTTGCATAATTCTTCTGTAGGTTTAAATATTAAAAATCGGGTATGTTCATTAAAAATATTAATAGCATATTCTTTAAGATTTAATAGTTTTGAATATATTTTTGTAATAGTTTCTATAGTAACACGAAATGCTGGACTAGTATCTGATATAGATAAGTAGTGACCAGTAATATCAATCATTTTAATATTATTATATTTTTTATTTAATTCTGATAGCTTATTTAAAATTAAATTTAACTGATCTAAATTTAAACCTTTAATATTATCTGTATTATCTCGAATAACACACGGAGCTATATTAATATCAAATACTGACATATCAAAAATAATAGCAATTGGACTATCATCTATTTTATTAATAATACTATCTATAATTTTATCTATTTTTTTATTTAAATTTGATAGACTATAATATTGTGAATTATTTGTTAACATAAGATTTTCTTCTCGTGGATTTACTTCTTGTAAACCAAGAAAAGTAAATTGTGATAATTTTAAAGGTAATTTATGTTTTGTATATGATCGAGATATGTCATCGTCTGCAGATAGAGTTAATAGATTACTTACAACTGATTGTCGATAACTTTTATTAACTAATTCATCATCATAATTATTAATATTTAGATCTGGAATACTATCTATGTAAATAATTTTTAAATCTGAATCATATGTCTGTCCATTTTTATAACAATATAACTCATTTAATGCTGATAGACTTGCACTAGATATAGCTCGATCTGTTGATATATTAATATAGCAATTATTTTTATCTGTAATTATTTTTTTAAATTGTGTATACATATCTTCATAAATATTTGGTTTATCATATACAGATTTATCTATAGCATTATCAAATTCATTTCGAATTATACCTGAATTATTAATAGGATCATGAGGTGTATTAATAGTAGTAAAGAACATATTTGATAATAATTTGATTATAACTAACTAGGTTATTAACTGTAAATATTATAGTATTCATTTTTTTATTAATATATAACAAAGTTAACTAAGTTAACTATGTTAACCATAATATTATACTAATAATTATAATATAATACATGTTAATTAAAGAACTATTTGATGAATTAAAAAATAAATATTCTAAACATAATTCTTTTCAAGAATATTCAAGTACATATGTTAGTGAATTTTTTATGTATATATCTCTTTATGTATTAGATATAGGTGTAATGCATGTACCTACAGCAGAAGTATTAAATATTTATAATAATGTTGTTATAAATGATCAATTAATAGATGATATAATTAATACAATAGATTGTTATAAAAATATAAATGTAAATGTAAATACAGATTTTAAATATATCGATATTAATAAAGATTTTACTAAATATGTACTACGAATGGGACAAAGTAATTTTATTAATAGAATGAAAGAAATATTTAATCATGAAAATATTAGTACTGTAATACAAGAAATAAAATTAAAATTATGCTATCATGATCATAATTTTATATTATATTGTTTTAATACAAATAGTATTTATGATTTAAAACAACAAGCTTATTTATATTTAGAAAAAAATAATCTAATTAAAGTAAATATTAATAAATTAGGTATTAAAAGTAACATATATCTAAATGACAAACATAAATTATATAATGTTAATACTAATATTAATTTAGAAATAATTGATATAATGATGTAATGATTTAAAAAGGTATTTATATTATTAAATTAATAATATGAAACTGGTTATTAAAGATATAAAAGGATCTACTTTTGAATTAGATAATATTACAGAAGATACTAGTGTAGAAAATATTAGTAATCAAGTATGTGAAAAATATAATTATACCAATGGAGTTCGTTTAATTTACTGTGGTCGTATTCTTGAACAAAATAAACTTGTTGGAGATTATATTAAAAATAATTTTAGTGGTTTTATTGTATGTATACCTAATAAACCAATTATTAATAATCTACAAGCACCAACACAAGAAGCACAACCAACACAACAACAAAATCAAGAAACACAACAAACTCCAGAAGTAAATAATAATCAAAGAACATATACTATTGATGAAATTAGAGCAGTACTTTTAATTTATACTCAATTTATTAGAACTACGCCAGATATATTTCACATATTTTGTACTAATGGATATAGTTTTCAGGAATTTATTATGAGTCCAATATTTACAAATACATTACTTATGCCATTTTTAACCGCTTCACAAGATATTTTACATGCTGTAAATAGTCATACATCGGTAGAAGTAACTATTCCAACATCTAATGGAGAAACTGTTATAAGCAATACATTAATTAATACAAGAAATACACAATCTCAAAATAGTGTACCTATAAATACTGTTATACAAAGACCGCCACCTGAAATACTTCCATCTGGTCCTCCATCTGCATCATCGTCTAGACCAGTATCTCCTCCACTAATTAATACAACTCAACCACAAAGATCAATTCAAACACCATTACTTAATCCACTTCCAACATTAACACCTGATAATTTTCAACAAATATTACAAACACAAATACAAGAAACTATTTTAACAGAAGAAGATATTAATAATATAGCAGAATTAGTATGTCTTGGTTTTCAAGAAGATTTAGCAAAACGTGTTTATATTTTAACAAATAAAAATAAATCATTATCTGCATCACTATTATTTGATTATCAATAAATCTTTATTTGCATTCTGTTGCTTCTTCATCATAATAATTTTCACTAACAGGATGTATACCTAAATAATTTTGTAAAAACTCATTATAATAATCATTATTTAATTGAGATATAAATTCTAATATTAATTTTCTATAAGAATAGTTTTTATTTTCTAAAAGATCAAATAAAAACTCATTTGATTGAGATTTGTTTGTCATTATTATTTTATATGCATTAAATGATAATATAATACTTAATATAGTTCCATAAATTAATCCTTGATTACCATTTATTAAATTATTTACAGTTGTTTGATTAATATATGGTTGATTAAAATTTAAATTTTTATCATGTTTACCAAATATATCTTTTATAATATTATTATTTAAATCAAGTAATATATTTTTAATTTCATCTAATTCGCATTTTGATATTTTATTAATAAAATTTGATGAACTATGTACTATATTATCAAATAAAGCATTTGCACATTTTAATTTAAGATTAATAATAAATTCTATTTTACGTATTGATTTTAATTGTTTCATTTTATGATGATAATTTTCACCATATTGATTATATAATACTAAAGATAAAACATAATCGTCATATGCTATAAATTCCATGATATCTGGAATAAAATTAAATATCTCAATATCAATTTCATTAATACCATTAGGTGTATGTGCAAATAAATTAATTAATATATTTCCAAATTCTCTAAACATAATAACTAATTCTGAATACGAACAATATTTTTCTTCAAGATTTGTATAACATCCTATAAAATATACTGATGGTAAATTATTTTTATATTGATTATTTAGTTTTATAACAGACATTTGATTTGTTCTTTTATTTTCTCTTTGAATTAAATCAATATGTAAGTATCCTTTAAGATTATTATTACGATCAAATACTTCGATACAATTAGAGTTCTTATTTAATGCAGGCATTTTTGATGTTTTAAAATCAATTGATAATTTTTGTTGTATTGTTGTCATAACATATTGTAACATTTCTATAGGACTTAACTTAATATCTGGAGATAATATATCTATTGCATGTATTATATCATTAAAATCTAATTTTGTACTTTTTAATACTTTTTTTAATTCATTTAATATATTAGAAAAGGGAATATCTAATTTTAAATTTAAATCAGTTATTAATTGTTGAATTTCTTCGGTTTCTTCTTCTGTTTTTTCACTAACTAGTTCATAATAATTATTAAATCCTATATTTTTAGCATATATATTTCTTAATATTAATAATTTACCTGTTAGCGGTAATATATCAACATATCTTTTCATATATTGAGATTCTAATTCTTTACTAATATTTTTATCAGTTAGTTTTTTTAATAAATAATAATATTTCTTTTTATTTACAATAATATTATTACTATCATCGGGATATACAGATGACATAATTGATTCTGATCTAGCTCCTATATTTTTTCTATCTATTTGAATTTTTAAAGGTTTATCTAATATATTATAAATATTATTTTCTGTATCTTCTATTTGTGATAAAATTTTTGTAATTCGTGTAGAATTATTAGTATTTAAACCATATTTTTCCATTGATCTACCCATTTTTGATAAAAATATTTTATCATACATATCATCTGTTTGTTTAATTAGTTCTATTATTATTTTTAATAATTCTTGATTTGTATTAAAATTATTATTATGTTGTTTAAATAACTTTTCTGCTTGTATCCAATTATGATAATCTATTTTATCACATGTTAATATTAATAAATTAATAACGCTTGTGTATGTATCACAAATATATGTATCTTGTATTAACATATTTATTTTTATTTTAGGTTCTATGTTTTCATTAATTAATCTATTTATACAAGTTTCTGATTGTATTATTATATTTTTAACTTGATCTAAAATTTGATCATTTTTTAAAGAAAATATTTTTTTTATAATATCCATATATTTAAAGTTATATTATTTTGTTTGATAACTATCGCATAAAAATTGAATATTTTTTTATTTATTATTTATTATTATTTAATTATATAACTATATTGTTATCAATAATAAATAACTTTATTATGTCTGATAAACTTATTCAACAAGATAATATAGGTGATTTTATTAAATATACTTGCAAATTAACCGATTCATATCTTATTTTTATGAAATGCAATAATTATATTTTATTAGATGAAAGTGATTTAAATTGGGATAATCCTAAAACTATAATTTATCTACTTAATTATGCATTTACTAATTTAATAAATACTTGTGAAAATAAATATAAATATTTTAGATATTATGTATCTAATACAGAGACAGACATTATCGATATGACGAAATGGGATTTAATAGAAATGGATGAAGAGAAAACTCTATTAGAATGTGATATATCTAAGGCTCTAAATAATATATTAGAAACACTTGTTAAAGAATAAAATACTTTTTTTATTGGATTGCTAATACAAATAAGTCAAAGACTGATTAAAAAAATTGATTCGCATTAATAAAATCTATCAATTTTAGTTAAAGCAAGCTAATAAAAAATTGATTCGCAAAAAGCAAATTATAAATAATTTGCGTTTTTGTCTCATTAATTTTTTTAATCAGTCACAGACTGATTAAAAAAATTGATACAATAATATTTAAGTACATATAATCTTTAGTATATATAATACTACAATATAATGACTGATAATAGTGAAACTACTAATAATGAGTTTAACAGCTTTGACGACATGGAGTTTTTAAGTTTCGACTTAATGAAGGGTATATTCGATTATGGATTTCAATATCCGTCTCGAATTCAAAATTTAACTATCAAAAATATATTTGATGGATATGACATTATTGCTCAATCACAATCGGGTACGGGTAAAACCGGTGCTTTTACAATAGGTGCACTATCTATTATTGATCCAAAATTAAACTATCCGCAAGTAATTATTATGGCAACTACACGTGAATTAGCTACACAAATTCACTTTGTTATTTCTAATATTTCAAAACATATGAATATCCGAATTGGTCTCGCTATAGGCGGAACTAAAATAGTAAATGAAAATTCTCGTGATCCGTATAAACATATTCGTAATTCTCATGTTCTGATTGGTACACCAGGTCGTATTTTTGATTATATCGAACGCAAGGCATTTAATCCTAAAAAAATTAAAATGTTTGTAATGGATGAAGCAGATGCACTACTTAAAGATGATTTCATTGAACAAATTAAATCTATTTTTACACAGCTTGATTCTGCATGTCAAATTATTATTTTTTCAGCAACATATACAGAAGAAATTCTTGCAATTGCTGATTCGATTACTTCGGAACCAAAGAAAAAACTAATTATGAAATATGAAGAACTAAGTTTAGATCTTATTAAACAATATAAAGTTGAAGTAATGCAAGAACATTATAAATATTCAACACTTGCTGATCTATACACTAAACTACAAATTGGTCAATGTATTATTTTTGTAAATAGTATTAGTACAGCAAACATGTTAGAAAAGCGTTTAACTAAAGACGGATTTGGTGTTAGTAAAATTCACGGAGAACTAACTACAGATAAAAGAACGGAAGTACTAAAAGACTTTCGTATAGGTGTTACACGTGTACTTATTGCTACTGATGTTCTATCGCGCGGTATTGACATTGAACAGATTGGTATTGTTATTAATTATGATTTCCCACGAGATTATGCACAATATCTGCACCGTATTGGTCGTAGTGGACGTTTTGGAAAAATTGGTGTCGCAATTAATTTTATAACTGATAATGATCTAAATAATCTTCGTGATCTTGAAAATCATTATAAAATTAAAATAGATCACATGCCCAGTCCAGAAACAATTAATAAATTTTTAAGTGGTGTTGGTGGTCATCTTAAACTTAATAATAATTAAAATTTATTTAATATAATAATATATAATAATATATTATAATTATGGCTCAATTACCTATAGAATTTAATCCGTCTGTGTTAAAAAGATTTGGTATATCTAAAGATAATTTTATAGATGTAACACAAATATGTAATTTATGGTATTCTGGTGGAGATTTAAATTTTGTTTATCCAGATAATGCAACAAAACTTTTTACAACTATATTTAATAATCCAGATTCCAAAATATTTGAAATAATTATTTATAATTTATTAGTTGAATTATCTCAATATAGAATTCCTTTAATATTTTATAAAATTAAAAGATTAGCGGGTTCTGATAATTTTGAAATAGAAATATTTAATAATACTAGTTTTACTAGAATAACAACATCAACGGTTACTATAACACTTTCTGAAACTGATTCATTAGATCATCTTTCTCCTTTAGATGCAACAGCGCATGTTATGTGTTTATTCGAATACGATGAAAATGATTTTGGTCATTATGGATCGATGTTTTATAATGCAGGTACAAATGTTATAAATATTTTTGACAGTATGATGAAATCAATACAAACTAAAGTAACTCAATCATATAATTTCTTTGATTTATTTATTAATAAATTATTTGATGTAAAAGGAAAAATAAAAATTTTTGATATATATAAAGAAAAATCAGACAATATATATTCACTTGAAATAACAGGTGGTTCACTTTATGTTAAAAATGCATATATTTTAAACAAAATAGATGATCAAACAGCTAGACTTAATGCATTTAAACAATATTTAATGGGTGTAGATAATCAAAATCAATTTTGTTATATGTGGGCATTTTTAAATATTATATTTAATACTGTTTTATTAATAGATAATGTAAAACTAGCAAATAATAAAGAAACTACAAACCCTGTGACAGAATTAAGATTACCAGACTATTCTTTTGCAAATTTACATAGATTTTTGATTCGAAGAGATATTATTCCTGTTGTTTCAATTAAAACATTTATATTATTATTAATAAAATATTATATTCCTACACAAGATTTTGATGATAAGTATAGAAGCTATATACATATGTTAAGAACAAATGATTTTTTTATGCAAAACTTTAAAAAAATTATAACTAATAAAATTGGTTACAGTCAAATATTTTCAGATCCATCTCATAATTTTGTATCATTTACTTTTAATGTACAACCAGAAGTAGAAGCTACATTTCTACCAACACATAACTTCTCTGATATAATGCGATATTTTTATATGTCAATAAATAATTTAGTATACACTCAAAATACTCCAATTATAAATAAACCATTTCTAGAAACTATTAAAACTGTAATAAAAGATTTTGATGAAACAAATAAGAGAGGTTCGTTTGAAGATCAAATAACTACTCATGTAAAAACTATAAAAAATATTTTTGCTTATCTCATAAATTTTTTAGAAAATAATGATTCGATTAATATTAAAAGAACTAGACAAGGATTTGAAATATTTTCTCCTGAATCACAAGAAGGAGGAGAAATACTAAAGAAACACTTATTGAAAGAAAAAACAAAAAAAAATAAAACTAAAAAATTGAAATATTATAAACTTGTAAATAATAAATTTATCTAAATATTTTAAATATAATATTATTATGGAATCAAATAATAATATTAATACTAATAATCTACAACAAAAAGATAATAATATTTATTATTCTAATGATGATTATAAAAATTTATGTGTAGAATGTGGTGTAGATATGGGATCAAGTAATCCTCGTCAATATTGTGGAAAAACTTATTGTCGTAATATTAATTATAAAAATAACACCAATGATCAACAATAATATTTTTTTATAAAATTATTTAAGAATATATAGACTGAAATATATATTAATATTATGAGTATTATTATTTGTAATGAATGGACTGTTAATACTACAGATGATGGAGAAGTAAAACTTAATTTTTTTAATACTACACGTCATCTTAAATATTCAACTGGATCTACTAAATTAGTTACACCAACTTCATCAGATAACCCACGTAAAGCACCTAAGCCAGTAACAATGCATCATCATACACTAATTCTTAATAAAAAATCAATTTATAAATCATCACAATTTGATGGTTATCAAGCAACTCCAAAAGGTGATCTATCGTGCTGTATTGCTCTTTCACTTGGACGGCGTGAACGTGAAGCATCACCTGAAACACAACAACCTGTAAAAGTTACACAAGATGATGATGAAATAGTAACACAAAAAACTAAAGTAACAAATTTTCTACAAGAACAAAAAAGTGTAGAAATTATTTTTGGACTTGCAGAGCCAGAACCAACGCTAGAAGTTACTGCTGAGCTACCTGTAGAACCACAACAACATTAAATTAGTTAATTTTAATTATAGTAATTAAAATTAAAAAATACAATTTAAGTAAATAAAGATTATAATACAGTATAAATAACATTTATGGGAGATAACCAATTATCATTTATAATAGAAAATGGATATAATACTTGTTACATTGATTCATTATTAATAGCATTATTTTATAAATATAATGAATCTTTAGATTTAATACTATATAATGAACCAAATAAACCAGAAGGATTTTATTTACAAGAATTAATTAAAATAAAATTTATTGAACCAATAAAAAGAAACTACTCTATAGAATCTAATATTTTAAATGAAATACGTAATTTTTCAATAATCTGTGGATGGTCAAAAGATGAAAATATTACTAGTCAAAAAAAATGTATTGACTTTTATAATTTTATTTCTAAGTTATTTAATATTACACCATTATCATTTGATATATTAGAATTAAAAGATGGAGTTCTAAACAATTCAATTAAAACAAATGATTTTTCATATATTAATTTATCTATAACAAAAGAAAATGATACTATACGTAATTTATTAATTAATTGGATTAAAAATAATATTACATATAATACATCACATAGTATTATTGATTGTTATAAACTAAATAATATTCCACCATATATTGTTATAAATGTTAATAGATATGATGAAAAAGGTAATTGTAATAAATATAAATTAGATATTATGAAACGTATTAAATTTTTTGATATTAATGATAATTCTCAAAATTATTTAAAATGGAAAATACATTCAATTATTTGTTATGACGGTACTAATATTAATAAAGGTCATTATTATACACTTATTTATGTATCAAAGAATAAGTGGATTATTTTTGATGATAATAAAATTCCATCTATAAATAATTTTGATATGGAAAATTGTGATAGTAATAAAATTATGGCGGATGCATGTATTTTAATTTATACATTACCATAAAAAATAAGATATAAAAAATAATTATATAATGTTATAATATATTATATAATGGAAACAATAATAGGTACGATAGGTGTTGTTACACTTGGATCGATTGTAAATTCCATTTCTACAGTTTCGAGTAGTATTGTTACATTGGTTGGCTATATAAAAATAAATAGCGTTAACGATCAATATGATATTTCTAAAATAATATCAAAGGCAGACATAGAAGCAACTATAAAATTATTACATACAATAATAATGGAAATACCAGAACATTGTACTAAAAAACTAACTGTAGTTATGGCTCTACAGAATGTACAAGAAATAATAGAAAGTATTGAACAAGAATTAGCTGAAATACATAAAAAAATAGTTTATAATAATAGTTTATATTTACTATCAAGTTGGAGAAGTTATGATTATAGAAAAAATGTAGAATCTATAGAAACAAAGGTTTCAATATTAGAAAAAAGAAAAGAAAATTTATTTAGAACACTTCAAGTTTTTAATTTATTAGAATATGGTACTACACCAATAGTTTCTACTAAATTAAAAATGATTCAACCCCCGTGTATAGAAGATGTATTTTAAATTAACAATAATCATTTTTAATATCTTGAATACTTTTCTTAACTATATCATTATTATATCTTGATAGATTAATAGTATATTCATTTATTAATAAAGTTTCTATTTTTAATAGTTGTTCAAAAATATCAGTTTCTATAATTTCTACTATTCCGGTATCTTTATATTCTCCTGTATTTCTATCAGTATCTATAAAACATTTTCCAACATCTGAAAAATTTTCAAATTCTTTTCTAATATCATTGATAGTTAATATAGATGGAATATTACTTATTTTTATATAATTATTTTCTTTATTTTTTGTATTATTATTATATCTTGTTAATCTTAATTGTCTATCTTTTACATAAATATTATTTTTTATAAGTAATTCTTCCATTGACTCTTTATTTTTTAAAATAACAAATCCGAAACATCTTGAATTTGAATTATTTATAAGATCTGCATTTATATAACCTTTACATTTTTTAAAAGCATTTCTAAATTCAATTAATGTACAATCAAAAGGTATATTTCCTACAAATAATTTAAAATCCATCTATATATATTATTATATATTTTTATTTATTATATAATTATCACAATCTATTATCCATATAAATTTAGTAATAAAAAATTGATTAAATAATATTCAAGTCATTTATAGATTATTAGTATTAAATAAAGATATATAACCATGACTGACCGTTTATTTCTTCGTCGTATTCAAGGAGATGTTAAAGATTTAGATCGTAATCGTAATAATTTTGTTCAAGGTATTCAAGATAATGAGAATATTAAATTATTCTATTTTATGTTACGTCCTTTAGAAGCACCATATGCTGGGGGTCTTTTTATGGGCAAAATTGAATTACCTGATGATTATCCAAAAACACCAGGAACATTTTATATGCTTACTCCGAGTGGACGTTTTGCTATTAATGCTAAAATCTGTTTAACTAATTCATCTTATCATAAAGAAAATTGGACACCAATCTGGTCAATCCGTAATATGATTGTTGGGATTATTTCTATTTTTGTTGCAGATGATACTACAGGTATTTCTCATATTAAAGATACTGCTGCAAATCGTGAAAAATTTGCCAAAGAATCTGTTGAATTTAATCTTAAAAATTATCCCGATATTTTCAAACGTTTTAACTTTTTTGTTAATCCTGATGGTACTGTAAAAACTGAAGAAGAAGTTAATAAAATTATCAATGAACGCAAAAGTAAAAAAGATAAGGGTGATAAAGGTGAAGAGAATGGTGAAGGAGAACAAAAAGATACTGTTGTAGAAATTAAATCTGAACCAGAACCTAAATCAGAACCAATAGTTGTTGCTGAAGTTGTTAAACCAGAACCGGTGCAAGAACAACAAGAACAACAAGAACAACAAGAACAACAAGTAAAGGATGCTGTTAAAGTTAAGAAAACAAAACATGTACGTAATAAATCTACTACACAAACAGAAGATGTTAAAGATAGTAAAGAAATTGTTTTTGTAAAACAAGATATAGAAGATGTTGAAGATAAAAAATATAAAATTATTCGTCGTGTAGTAAAACTTAAAGAAGAAGTACAAGTTACACAAGAAGTTAAACAAGAAGAAGTTAAACAAGAAGAACAAACTAAAAAAGTAGTTAAGCGAGTTGTTAAAAAGAAAGTTGTTAAACCTGCTGATACAGTAGAAGATAAACCAGTTGATGCTCCAGTAGAAGCAACAGAAGATAAACCAAAGAAGGTTGTTAAACGCGTTGTAAAGAAAAAAGTAACAACTACTAATGATGATAATTAATAATTATTTTTTTATTTTTTTAAGATAACTAATATATAAATATATATAATGACATTTTATGCAAATGTTGAAAAAATAACAAATCAAAATAAATTATATAGAAATGTTATTTATACTGGTAAATATCAACAATTTGTTCTAATGAATTTAAAACCATTAGATGATATTCATATGGAAGTTCATAAAAAAATAGATCAATTCATTAGAGTAGAAAAAGGTAAAGGAGTTGCTATAATTAATAATAAAAAATATAAATTATATGACGGTATTGGTATTATTATTCCTGCTGGCGCACGTCATCAAATAATAAATACTAGTAAATCACAACATCTAAAATTATATAGTATTTATTCACCAAAAGAACATCCAAGAGGGTTAAAACAAAAAACTAATCCTGATAAAAAACATTCTAAAAAATAAAATAGCTAATATAATATATATTATTAATTTATTTAGAGAATTAAATAAAAATTGATTCGTTTAAAATATTTCTAGCGAAATATTTTAAGCCTCATTAATTTTTTATTTATCCCCAAAGGGATAAATAAAAAATTGAATATATATCTATTTATTATATTATATCGATATTAAGTATTACTATACATATATCCACTAGCAAATATGGTTCGCAATACAATTGGCGGCAAAGCATACAAAAAGTCTAAGTCTGGTAACGTTCGTCGACGATCTAAAAACCCAGATGTTCCGGTTGATACAACTACAGGTATTGATCATTATGCCAACGTAGTTAAACGTCTTGGTAATAATCGTTTACTAGTTAAACTAGATAACGGTGATGAAGTACAAGCAGTTATTCCAGGTCGATTTATGAAAAAGATTTGGTTTAATCCAGGTGATTATATTCATGTTCGATGTGAAGGAGAAGGATTCTATGATATTATTCAAAAGATTTTAAATCCTCTTGAACAGAATAATGCACAAATTTCTCTTAGTAAACGTGAAACAGGAGAAGAAGATTTCTTTCGTCCAGATATTAGCGAAGAATCAGATGATGATGAATTTGTTAATAATAATGATGGTGATGATGCTGTTGATGAACTTGGAAATCCAATTAAATCTGATCCTACTACAGTTATTAAGAAACAAACAGTTTCTGCTGATAAACTTGTTCGTAAACAAAAAGAAAAAGAACGTGATATTCAACGTCGTGCAGAAGCAAATCTAGATTATTCTGATCGAGTAATTAGTGTTGTTACAAACAGTAAGAATAGTAATGATAATACATATAGTACTAATAGTACCGATAGTACTGATAGTACTGATAGTAGTGATGATAACTAATACTAATTATATTTTTTTATAATAAAAAATTGAATATATATATTCATTAATATATTTTATTAGTATACTTATATATCATATCAATATCACACCAACATCTTACAGATAAGTCAACATGGCCGAATACTATTACGGAATCTTTCTTTCCAAGACGAAGTATAACGACCCTAATAATTTAAATAATCGCACTACTAAACATAGTATTGATCATACAAAGACTAGTTTGATTGATAAACTTAACCTAGTTCTAAAAAACCATTTTAACGACAAAGATTATACATGTAGTATTGATCATTTGATGCTATTCGATGGTGGATATTACATGCAAAAAAAAACATATAAGATTTTATTCGTTCGTAGTTTGTCAGAAATTAAGCATCCTCTATTTCTATCAATGAATGAAGTAAATAAAGTGTTAAAGGCTACAGATTATAAAGTTACGTCGAGACTTGTGTACAATTCATTTCCCAGTGTACGTTTCAATAAGTTATACACTGGAAAATATTTCGATTTGGACCACGATAATAAGTTAGTTTTTGGTGCAAGTGCAGAAAACTCACATTTTGAAGTTGAGAAGATTAATTAGTTTTTTTTAATTTTTAGTTAAATCTCATTATTTTTTTATTACAAATAGTAATAAAAAATTGAATCGCTCTAATTTTAGTTAAATCTCATTATTTTTTTATTACAAATAGTAATAAAAAATTGAATCGCTCTAATTTTAGTTAAATCTCATTATTTTTTTATTACAAATAGTAATAAAAA
>JACCDO010113059.1_pt1 | contig 22564 bp, 21 predicted proteins | sample 7446101 | NCBI WGS metagenome assembly JACCDO01 (sample SAMN15323440, study PRJNA562643) | freshwater metagenome | isolation source: river surface water | place: USA:Blue River Watershed | collected 2017-08-16
GCTGCCGCTGGTGCGCGCCGCCGAGCAGCGCCGCCTGCAGGCCGAGCAGCAGCAGGCCGCTGCCGACGTGCTGGCGCTCGCCGCCGACACCCGCCGCGCCTGGGTGCGCGCGGTGTCGGCCGAGGAGACGCTGCGCTACCGCGAGCAGGTCATGGACGCCGCCGAGGCCGGGGCCGAGCTGGCCCGCCGCATGCAGGCCGCCGGCAACTTCAATGCGCTCGCACAGGCGCGTGAGCAGGCCTTCGAGGCGGACGCCCGATTGGCCTTGGCCCTGGCCCGTCAGCAGCAGTTGCAAGCGCGCGAGCGCCTGGTGCGGCTGCTGGGGCTGGAGAACGGCGCAGCACTGCAACTCCCCGCGCAACTGCCGGCGTTGCCGGACACGCCGCGCGACCTGACCGACGCCGAGACCCGCGCGCTGACGCAACGACTGGACGTCATGGCGGCGCGCTCGTCGCTGGAGCAGGCGGCACGCCAGGCCCAGCTCGCCCAGACGACGCGCTTCGTGTCGATGCTCGAGCTGGGCACGGCGCGCAACTCGTCCAACGAGCAGCCGACCCAGCGCGGCTGGGAGGTGGCGCTGGAGCTGCCGCTGTTCGGCCCCGGCCCGCTGCCGCGCGCGCAGGCGCTGGCGCGCCAGGCGGCGCACGAGGCTGCCGACACGGCCATCCGCGCCCGCTCTGAGGTGCGCGAGGCGCACGGCCTGTACCGCAGCGCCTTCGAGGTCGCGCGCCATCATCGCGATGAGCTGATGCCGCTGGCCGCACGCATCGCCGACGAGCAACTGCTGCGCTACAACGGCATGCTCATCGGCGTCTTCGAGTTGCTGGCCGATGCGCGCGCACAGGTCGCCGCCGTCAGCGCCGCGCAGGAAGCGCTGCGCGACTTCTGGCTCGCCCAGGCCGACCTGGACCAGGCCCTCGCCGGCCCGCTGGCCGCGCCCGCCTTCCACTGATCTCCGAGGCTCTCCCATGTTCAATCGACGCTCCCTGCTCGGCGCAGCCTCGCTCGCCGCTGTTTCCAAGGCCGCCATGGCCGCACTGCCTGAACCCGTCAGCCAGACATCGCCCGACACCCAGCCGCCGCTCATCCCGCCCACGGGCCGCCCGTACAACCCCGTCGTCACGCTGAACGGCTGGACCGCCCCGTGGCGCATGAAGGACGGCGTCAAGGAATTCCATCTCGTCGCCGAACCCGTCGTGCGCGAGATGGCGCCCGGCTTCACCGCCCGGCTGTGGGGTTACAACGGCCAGAGCCCCGGGCCCACCATCGAGGTCGTCGAAGGCGACCGCGTGCGCCTGTACGTGACCAACCGCCTGCCCGAGCCCACCACCATGCACTGGCACGGCCAGCGGCTGCCCAACGGCATGGACGGCGTGTCGGGCCTCACGCAGCCGGCCATCCCGCCCGGCAAGACCTGGGTCTACGAGTTCGTCGCCCGCCGGCCCGGCACCTTCATGTACCACCCGCACGCCGACGAAATGGTGCAGATGGCCATGGGCATGATGGGCCTGTGGATCACGCATCCGCGCACCCGGCATCCGCACATCGCCGAGGTGGACCGCGACTACGCCTTCCTGCTCAACGCCTACGACATCGAGCCCGGCAGTGCCGTGCCGAAGGTGATGACGATGCTGGACTTCAACCTGTGGAGCTGGAACAGCCGCATCTTCCCGGGCATCGCGCCGCTGGTGGCGCGCCAGGGCGACCGCGTGCGCATCCGCGTGGGCAACCTCACGATGACCAACCACCCCATCCATCTGCATGGCCATGAGTTCGAGGTGACCGGCACGGACGGCGGCCCCGTGCCGCGTTCGGCGCGCTGGCCGGAGGTGACCACCGACATCGCCGTGGGCCAGATGCGCCAGATCGAACTGCTGGCCGACGAGGAAGGCGATTGGGCCTTCCACTGCCACAAGGCGCATCACACGATGAACGCGATGGGCCACAACGTGCCCACCATGCTGGGCGTGGATGCCAGCGACCTGGAGGCCAAGATCCGCAAGCTCGTGCCCGGCTACATGGCCATGGGCCAGTCGGGCATGCACGAGATGACGGAGATGCAGATGCCCGGGCCCGCCAACACCGCGCCGATGATGGCCGGCGAAGGCCCGTTCGGCCCGGTGGCCATGGGCGGCATGTTCAGCGTGCTGAAAGTACGCCGCGGCCTGCCGCGCGGCGACTACACCGACCCGGGCTGGTTCCAGCATCCGGCCGGCACGCTGGCCCGCGAGGTCGGCGACGCGCCCGCAGCCCCAACGGCGCCTGGCGCCACCACGCCTGCCGCCATCGACGTGAACGTGCGCAAGCCGCCAGGCCATCACGACCACCACTGAGCCCAGAAACGAAAAAGCCCGCCGGATGGTCCGGCGGGCTTATCGTGGCGGAGAGGGAGGGATTCGAACCCTCGGTACGGGGATACCGTACGCCTGATTTCGAGTCAGGTACATTCGACCACTCTGCCACCTCTCCTGATTCGGTGTGCGCTGGTGCGAAGCCAACCATTATAGCCAGCTTTTTTCACTCCGAACAAATTCAGCCGCGCAGCACCTCAACGCCGCCCATGTAGGGGCGCAGCGCCTCGGGCACCGTGACGCTGCCAACGGCGTTATGGTAGTTCTGGCTGCGGCCCCTGCGCTTAACTTCGCTGCGCGAAGTTAGCCTGCGCCCAAACTCTCAGCGCGTCGGTGCAAGCACCGACACTCCGCCCATGTATGGGCGGAGAACCTCCGGCACTTCAACAGTGCCGTCGGCTCGCTGATAGTTTTCCAGCACGGCGACCAGCGTGCGGCCCACCGCCAGGCCGGAGCCGTTGAGCGTGTGCACCAGCTCGTTCTTGCCCTGGGCGTTCTTGAAGCGCGCCTGCATGCGGCGAGCCTGGAAGGCGCCCATGTTCGAGCAGGAGCTGATCTCGCGGAAGGTGTTCTGCGCCGGCAGCCACACTTCCAGGTCGTAGGTCTTCGTCGAGCCGAAGCCCATGTCACCCGTGCACAGCAGCATGGTGCGGTACGGCAGGCCCAGCTTCTGCAGCACGGCCTCGGCGTGGCCGGTCATCTCTTCCAGCGCGGCCATGCTGTTGTCGGGATGCTCGATGCGCACCATCTCGACCTTGTCGAACTGGTGCTGGCGGATCAGGCCACGCGTGTCGCGACCGGCCGAGCCGGCCTCGGAGCGGAAGCAGGGGCTGTGCGCCGTCAGCTTGATGGGCAGCTCCTCCGCCTTGAGCACGCTCTCGCGCACGGTGTTGGTCAGCGAGATTTCCGACGTGGAGATCAGGTACTGCTCCACCTGCTCGTCGTCGCCGCCGCGCAGCACCCAGAACATGTCCTCCTTGAACTTGGGCAGCTGGCCCGTGCCTTCGAGGATTTCGCGGTTGACGATGTAGGGCGTGTAGCACTCGGTGTAGCCGTGCTCGGTGGTCTGCACGTCCAGCATGAACTGGGCCAGCGCGCGGTGCAGCCGGGCCACCGGCCCCTTCAGGAAGGTGAAGCGCGAGCCCGACAGCTTGGCGCCGGTCTCGAAGTCCAGGCCCAGCGGCGCGCCGAGGTCCACGTGGTCCTTGACGTCGAAGTCGAACGTGCGCGGCGCACCCCAGCGGCGCACCTCGACGTTGCCGGTCTCGTCAGCACCGGTGGGCACGCTGGTGTCGGGCAGGTTGGGCACGCCCATCAGCAACTCGTTGAGCTCGAGCTGGATGGCGTCCAGCCGCTCCGCGCCGGCCTTGAGTTCGTCGGCAATGCCGCCCACCTCGGCCATCAGCGCCGCGGCGTCCTCGCCCTTGCCCTTGGCGGCGCCGATCTGCTTGGACAGCGCATTGCGCCGCGCCTGCAGCTCCTCGGTGCGCACCTGCACCTGGCGGCGTTCGCCCTCGAAGGCCTTGAAGCGGTCGATGTCGAGAAAGGGTTGCGGGGTCTTGCGCGCGTTCAGGCGCTCGATGACGGCGTCGAGGTCCTTGCGCAGCTGGGTGATGTCGAGCATGGATGTCCTTCAGAAACTGGATACGAAAGCGGCGCCGAAGTCAGGCGCCGCCGGGTGCATAAAGCGCCGGCGTCAAGATCGGGACGCACTCACCTCGGCCATGGACTTGTCGCCCAGCCCCATGGGCAGCGGGAAGCGCACATGCTCCTCCACGCCCGGCAGGCTGCGCACGGTGGTGGCGCCCAGGGCGCGCAGGCGGTCGATGACGGCCTGCACAAGCACGTCGGGCGCCGAGGCACCGGCCGTCAGCCCCACGCGCGGACGGCCTTCCAGCCACTCGTGCTTCAGGTCTTCGGCGGCATCGACCATGTAGCCCGGCGTGCCCAGGCGCTCGGCCAGCTCGCGCAGGCGGTTGCTGTTGGAGCTGGTCGGGCTGCCGACGACGATGACCACGTCCACCTGCGGCGCCAGCACCTTGACGGCGTCCTGGCGGTTCTGCGTGGCGTAGCAGATGTCCTGCTGCTTGGGCTCGCGCACCTGCGGGAACACGCGCTTGACCTCGGCGAGGATCTCGGCGGCATCGTCGACGCTCAGCGTCGTCTGCGTGACGACGGCGAGCTTGGACTGATCCTTGACGGTGACCTTGGCCACGTCCTCGACGTCTTCCACCAGGAAGATGCCATCGGACAACTGGCCCATCGTGCCCTCGACCTCGGGGTGGCCCTTGTGGCCGATCATGATGAACTCGAAGCCCTCGCGGTGCAGCTTGGCCACCTCCACGTGGACCTTGGTGACCAGCGGGCAGGTCGCGTCGAAGATCTGGAAGCCGCGCGCATTGGCCTCGCGGCGCACCTCCTGGCTGACGCCGTGCGCACTGAACACCAGCGTCGCGCCGGCCGGCACCTCGGCCAGGTCCTCGATGAAGATCGCGCCGCGCGCCTTCAGGTCGTTGACGACATAGGTGTTGTGGACGATCTCGTGGCGCACATAGATCGGCGCGCCGAACTTGACGAGCGCGCGCTCGACGATCTCGATGGCGCGGTCCACGCCGGCGCAAAAGCCACGCGGCTCGGCCAGCAACACTTCCTGCAGGTTCACGGTGGTTTCCATCACAGCACCCCGATCACCTGGACTTCGAAACTCACCGGCTGGCCGGCCAGCGGGTGGTTGAAGTCGAACAGCAAGGCCTCGTCGCCCAGTTCGCGCACAACGCCGGCATAGCCGCCCTGCCCGTCCGGGCCGGGGAACTGCACGACGTCGCCGACGTTGTAGACCTCGTCGGGGTCGCCCAGCGTGCGCAGCAGCGTGAGCTTCACGCGCTGCAGCAGCTCGGGGTTGCGTTCGCCGAAGGCTTCGCCGGCCGCGAGCTGGAAGGTCTCGTGCGCACCTTCGGGGAGGCCGATCAGCCGCGCCTCGATGGCGGGCGACAGCTGGCCGGCGCCCAGCGACAGCGTGGCGGGCTTGTCGTCGAAGGTGTTGACGATGTCGGCGCCGTCCGGGCCCGAGAGCCGGTAGTGCAGCGTGAGGAAGGAGCCGGCCTGGATGGGGTTCATTCGAGAGAGTGGAGAAGCGCTTGGCTAGACTGCCGATTTTATGCCGCTGACCCACCTGCCCCCGGACGCCCGCCCGCGCGAGAAGCTGCTCGCCCGCGGGCCGCAGGCGCTGGCGGACGCCGAGCTGCTGGCATTGCTGCTGCGCACGGGCATCCAGGGCCTGCCGGTGCTGCAGCTCGCGCAGAGCCTGCTGGACCGCTTCGGCGGCTGGGCCGGGCTGCTGGCGGCCAGCGTGCAGGACCTCGGCAAGGTCAAGGGGCTGGGCCCGGCCAAGCGCGCCGAAATCGCGGCGGTGCTGGAGATCGCACGCCGCTCGCTGAACCAGCAGCTGGCCGAGAAGCCGGCGATGAACGACGTGGACACCGTCAAGACCTTCCTGCGCCTGCACCTGGGCGGACTGGGGCAGGAGGTGTTCGCGGTGCTGTTCCTGGACGCGCAGTTGCGGCTCATCGCGATGGAGACCTTGTTCCACGGCTCGCTGAGCCAGACGACCGTGCACCCCCGCGAGGTCGTCAAGCGCGCACTCGCGCTCGGCGCGGGTGCGGCCATCCTGGCGCACAACCATCCCAGCGGCGTGGCCGAACCGTCCCGCGCCGACGAGCTGCTGACTCGCCAGCTGAGCCAGGCGCTGGCCCTCGTCGACGTGCGCGTCGTCGACCACTTCATCGTCGGCGCGGGCGACGTGGTCTCCTTCGCCGAAAGGGGCCTGCTGTGACCAAGACCGTCCGCAGCCTGGCCGACCTCAAGCCGCTGGCGCGCGAGCTTGCCGCCTCGCGCGCGGCCGCCGAGCTGGAGCGTGAACGCCGCGCGGCCGCACAACGCCTGGCCGACCAGGAGCGCCGCGTCTTCGAGCTGACCGTGGGCCCCGTGACGCCGCTGCGCCGCGTCGACCGGGTGCTACACGACCTCGCCCAACCCAGCCCCGAGCCACGCCAGCGCGAAGCCGACGAGCGGGCGGTGCTGCTGCAGGCGCTGTCCGACGACATCGACATCGACACGCTGCTGGACACCGACGAGACGCTGAGTTTTCGCCGCGACGGTATCAGCGTGGAAGTGGTGCGCAAGCTGCGCCGCGGGCACTGGGCGCTGCAGGGGCAGCTCGACCTGCACGGCCTGCGCCGCGACGCCGCACGCGAGGCGCTGAGCCTGTTCATCCACGACAGCGCCCGGCGCGGCCTGCGTTGCGTGCGCGTGGTGCACGGCAAGGGCCATGGCTCACCGGGGCGCGAGCCGGTGCTCAAGGGCCGCGTGCGCCGCTGGCTGGTGCAGAAGAACGAGGTGCTGGCCTTCGTGCAGGCCCGCGGCAGCGATGGCGGCGCGGGCGCCCTCATCGTGCTGCTGAGCGGCGCGGCCTGACACGGCACTGACACCGGCTGCGAACGCCGCCGTGCGTGGCATGCCGCCGACGGGCAAAGCCACCATTGACCCGCTCCTCCTCCCGCATTAGCCTGAGTTACAGCCGCGGTACACGCGGGCACCGGCTTCATCACTGCCCCACGAGAGGAGCTCCCATGGACCTGTCCCACTCCACCTATGCCAGCCCCGCGCCGAAGCGCTATGTGGGCCTCGGCTTGGTCGTCGCGCTGCACGTTGCAGGCATCTGTGCGCTGAGCGCCGGGCTCGTGCGGGTGGCACCGGAGCCGCCGCGGCTCATCACGATGAAGCCGCTGCCGCCCGACGTGACACCCGAGCCCCCCAAGCCCGAGCCGCGTCCCGTGGATCGCCCGGTGATGAAGGAGATCGAACCCATCCGCGTGCCGCTGCCGGCCGATCCCGTCATCGCGCCAGACACGCTGGTGACGACCCAGGTCATCCGCGACAGCCAGCCGGCCACGCCCGCCGCGGGCCCCACCCACGTGGACACGACGCCGTCGCCACCGGCCGTCACACCACGCTTGCAAACCCCTGGCGCCGTCTGCTCCGTGATGCCGGCGCCCGACATGCCGGCCTTGAGCTGGAGCGGCGAGGCCGTGCTGCAGGTGGTGGCCACCGTGCGCGGCGGTCGCGTGGTCGGCACCGACATCCGCGTGACGCAGGGCGTGCCTGACAGCAAGACGCGCCGCTCGCTGCAACGTGCCGTCGAGGCGGCCCTGTCCGGCTACCAATGCCAGGGCGACGCCTTGTTCCAGCAGGACTTCGCGTTCCGGGTCGACTGACCCTGGCTGACGGCCGGCCGCTTAGCCGGCCGGCCAGCGACCCGTTCGTCCGCTCAGCCCGCTGCGTCAGGCCCGCGCAGCGGCACCGTCAGCACGAACGCGACCTCGCCCTCGCCCGGCTCATGCCGGATGCTGCCGCCGTGGGCCCGCGCCACCTGGCCGACGATGTAGAGCCCCAGGCCCATGCTGCCCGGATTGCGGGCGTTCCTCAGTGACGTTCGCTTGAACGGGTCGAACAGCCCGTCGACCAGCTCGGCCGGGATGGGCGGCGCCGGGTTGCGCACGGTCAGCACGGCCTGGCCATCGTGCGCGACGAGTTCGAGGCGGATCAGCCCCTGGCCGTGATGGCGCGCGTTGCTCAGCAGGTTGACCACCATCTGCAGGTATCGCAGCGGATCGACCCGCGCCGGCAGGCTGGCGGGCAGGTCGGCCGTCACCGCCATGTCGGCATGCACGGTTTGCTGATCGGCCAGCACCTCGGCCAAGAGCGCGGCGAGGTCGACGTCCTCGGCCTCGATGGCCAGGCCCAGGCCGTTCTGGATGCGCGTGATGTCCTGCAGGTCCCGCAGCAGCCGCTGCATGCGGTTGGTGGAGTTGCGGATCACCGACGATAGCCGACCGCCGGCCCGCTGCTCGCGGTCGAGCGCGACGGACGCCATGCTCAGCGAATGCAGCGGGTCGCGCAGGTCGTGCCCCAGCACGGCCCACAGCTGGGAGCGCAGCCGGTCCAGCTCCAGCACGCGATCGGCATGGGCGCGGCTGACGGCATCCAGCAACAGCGTCGCACTTTCCAGCTCGACCTCCGACCAGGGCACGGCCGTGCCGCGCACGGTCTCGCGCCATTCGGCAAACGAGCCGCGCGGCGTCAGCCGCGGGCCCAGCGGCCCGTGCGCCATCACCTTCTCGGGCCGGCCGCCCCAGCGGATGGTCTCGATCTGCTCGCGCCGCAGCGCCACGACCCAGCCCGCACCCGGTGCGTCGAACCGCAGGCCCAGCACGCCGCACGGCCGCTCGCCACCCACGGCTGCCGGGAGCCCATCGGCGCGGCTCTCGTGCACCAGCGTCTGCCCTTTCAGCTGCAGCCACCCCACGATGGCGGCGGCCCAGCGCTCGTCCACCGCGCCGTGGCAACGCACGCGGCCATCGAGGCTGACCACGAGCGCGTCGCAGGCCAGGCTTTCGCACAGCGCGGGCGCCTCGCGTGTCAGCACGTCCACGGCCTCGTGACCCTGGGCGATCTGGGCGGCGATGTCGGCCCGCAGCATCGCGGCGCGCGCCATGACGGCCTCGCGCTCGCGCGCGGCCAGCGACTGCACCGACGCCGCGATCAGCTGCGCCACGACATCGCAGGCCATGCGCAGCGCATACGGCACGCGCAAGGGGCCCATGTGATGGCAGGCCAGCATGCCCCACAGCCGCCCGCCCACCACGATGGACACGCTCATCGAGGCGCCCACGCCCATGTTCGTGAGGTACTCGATGTGGATGGGCGAGACGCTGCGCAGCACGCTGTGGCTCAGGTCCAGCGGCTCGGCATGCCCCGGCGCCGCGACCAAGGCCACGGGCGCGTAGTGCACGTCGGCGATCAGCCGCAGCGTGTTGAGCACATAAAGCCGGCGCGCCTGGGCCGGGATGTCGCTGGCGGGGTAGCGCCGCCCGACATAGGGCTCCAGGTCGCCGCGACAGGCCTCGGCCACGATGTCGCCACTGTCGTCATGCCGGAAGCGGTAGGCCATCACCCGGTCGAAGCCCGTCATGGCGCGCACCTCGGCCACCGCCACGTCGAGCAGCCGGGCGATGGACGACTGGCGCTTGAGCTTGTCCATCGCGCGATAGGCCGTCTGCGCGAAGCTGGCCAGGCCAGGGGCGCCCTCGTCGCGCTGCTCGAACTCGCACAGGCACAGCGTGCCCTGCGCATGCACCACGACGTCGAACACCTGCCCCTGCAGCGACACCTCGCCAGACTCCCGCAGGCTCTCGGCCGCCCCGATCCCGGCGATGCCCTGCTGCACAAGGCGCGCGATGTCGGCGTCACCGCCCAGGTCCGACGCTCGCAGCGGCCGGCCCAGGCTGAGCGTCTGGCCCAGCAGCTCGTTCGCATTGGCGCTCATCGACACCAGCCGGCCCAGGCGGTCGAAGGCCAGCAGCGCGCCATGGGGCTGGATGGAGCCGGGCGTGTGGATTGGCTCGCGGTCGCAGTTGTCCAGCGTGACCGGCTCGGCGCTGGGGCGATTCATGGCGAGGTGGCCTCGCCCGAGGCCGGCGGGCTGCGCAGCACATCACGGATGGCCGCCGCCAGCTTGCGCACATCGATGGGCTTGGCGACGTAGCGCTGGAACCCGGCCGCCAGGCCCGATTGCCGGTCGGGCAACATGGCGAAGGCCGTCAACGCCACGGCCGGCAAGGCCGCCGTGGCGGGGGCGGCCCGCACGGCGCGGATCAGCGCCAGCCCGTCCATCTCCGGCATGCCGATGTCCGACACCAGCACGTCGAAACGTGCCTCGGGCAGCAGCGCCAGCGCGGCGCGGGCACCGCCGGCCACCGTCACCTCGGCGCCCAGTTCCTGCAGCGCCGCCTGCCCGACGTCGCGCGCGTCGTCTTCGTCGTCCACCAGCAGCACACGCACGCCATCGAGGCGCGGCGGCTGGCCCGCCGGCTCGGCAATGGCCGTGAGCGGCGGGCGGGCCGGCGGCGGTGCCACCGGCAGGCGGACGTCGAAGCGCGCGCCCTGCCCCACACCGTCGCTGTGCGCGAGGATGTCGCCGTCATGCAGCTCGACGATGGCGCGGGCGATCGCCAGCCCCAGCCCCAGGCCGCCGGCCTTGCGGGTGCGCGAGCCGTCCTCCTGGCGCAGGCGGTCGAACACATAGGGCAGGAACTCGGCCGAGATGCCGCGGCCGGTGTCTCGCACCGACAGGCGCACATGGCCCGCGCCGTCCATCGCGGCGGTCACGTCGACGGCGGCGCCTTCGGCGCTGAACTTCAGCGCGTTACCCACCAGGTTGGCCATCACCTGCCCGAGCCGCTGCGCGTCGCCGACGACCCACAACGGGCCGGCGGCATCGCAGCGCAGCACGATGCCGCGCGCCTGCGCCGCGTGCAGGTGCGACAACAGCGATTCGGCGGCCAGCGCCGCGAGATCCAGCGTCTCGCGCTGCACGACCAGCTTGCCGGCCACCACGGCGCTCATGTCGAGCAGGTCGTTGATCATGCGCGTCTGCAGCTGGGCGTTGCGGCGGATGACGAGCGCCGCCTTGACCAGCAGGTCGTTGCCGACCGCATGCTTCTCCAGGATGTCGGCCCAGCCGCTGATGGCGCTGAGCGGCGAGCGCAATTCGTGCGACAGCACGGCGAGGAACTCGTCCTTGAGCGCGTTGCTGCGCTCGGCCTCTTCCTTGGCCTGCTGCAGCTGCAGCGAAGCCTCGTAGGCCGCCGTCACGTCGCGCACGATCTTGGAGAAGCCGGTGTGCTCGCCGCTGGCGCTGTAGATGGGCGTCATGACGCCCTCGGCGCGCAGCCGCGTGCCGTCCTTGCGCAGCAGCCAGCGGTCACCCGGCGCCGAGCCGGTGGCGAGTGCCTGCGCCATCTCGCGCGCCAGCACGCCATCGGCGCGATCTTCCGGCAGATACAGCAGCTCCGGCGACCGCCCGCGCACCTCCTCCAGCTCGCGCCCGAAGATGACGCTGGCCGCACGGTTCCAGTCCCGCACCAGCCCCTGGCCGTCGAGCAGCACGACCGCATAGTCATGCAGTGAGTCGACCACGCGCGCATAGAGCGCGTCTGCCTCGCGCAGCCGCTCCTGCGCATGCTGCTGCGCCTCACGCTGCGCCACCTCGCGCAGCGCGCGCTCGATGGCCAGCGGCAGCCGCGTGAGGCGGCCTTTCATCACATAGTCGGTCGCACCACGCTTGAGCAGCTCGGCCGTGTTCTCCTCGCCGATCACGCCCGACACGAAGATGAACGGCGTCAGCGGCGCGAGCTCCAGGGCATGGGCCAGGGCCTCGCCGCCATCAAAGTCGGGCAGCCGGTAGTCGGACAGGATGATGTCGAAGCGCCCGGCCGACAGCACACGCTGGAACGACGCGCCGTCTTGCACCCAGGTCAGCGCATGGTCCGGGAAGGCCGCATCCAGCACGGCCTGCAACAGCTCGGCGTCGAACGCGGAGTCTTCCAGCAGCAGGATCTTCAGCGTCGGCATCGCGTGCGCTCGCCCGGGCCGTCATTCATAGCGGCGGCTGGTTCGCAGCGAGCCCGGTGGGGGCTCGTTCAGCACGGCCCAGAACATGCCCAGGTCGGAGATGGCCGTGACGAACTGCTTGAACTCCACGGGCTTCACGACATAGGCGTTCACACCCAGCTCATAGCTCTGCACGACATCGGACTCCGCCTGCGACGACGTCAGCATGACGACCGGGATGCTCTTGAGCGGCTCCGTGCTGCGCACGGCGCGCAGCACCTCCAGCCCATTGACCTTGGGCAGCTTGAGATCCAGCAGCACGACAGCCGGGTTGCCCTCGGCGCGGCCGGCATGGACGCCTTCGCGGTTCAGGTAATCCAGTGCCTCGGCGCCATCGCGCACGATGATCACCTCGTTGGCGAGCTGGCTCTTCTCCAGCGCCACGAGCGTCAGTTCAAGATCCCGCGCGTCGTCCTCGACGAGCAGGATGGGCTTCAGGCTTGTGGGGTTGTGCATGACTTCCTCTGATTCTTCATTCCGGTCGCGGCAGCACGAACGTGAACCTGGCGCCGCGATCCACTTCGCCGAACGCGTCGACCACACCGCCATGGCGCTCAACGATGCGCCGCACGCTGGCCAACCCGATGCCGGTGCCCTCGAAGGCCTCGCTGCCGTGCAGGCGCTGGAACACGCCGAACAGCTTGTCGACGTATTTCATCTGGAACCCGACGCCGTTGTCGCTGATGGACAGGCCCATGCCGCGCTCGTTCTCCACCGGCACGATCTCGATGCGCGCCACTTCGCGCGTGCGGCTGTATTTGACGGCGTTGCTGATGAGGTTGCGCAAGGCCAGTTGCAGCAGCACCGAATCGGCCCACAGCCGCGGCAGCGGCCCCAGGACGATCCACTCCATGCGCGCCGCGTGCGGCACGCCCTCCTGCTCGGCGATGAGGTCCTGCACGAGCAGGTCCGTATTGACCCAGCTGCACTTGAGCGCCGAGCGCCCCATGCGCGAGAAGTCCAGCAGCGCGTCCACCAGCAGGCCGGCGTGGGCCGACGCCTCCTTCACGTGGGACAGATAGCGTCGCGCACGGTCACTGATGCTGGCGCCATCGAGCTCCAGCACCAGATCCACGAAGCCCGAGATGTGGCGCATCGGCGCGCGCAGGTCGTGCGACACCGTGTACGAGAAGGCCTCGAGTTCGCGGTTCACGCGCCCCAGCTCCGCCGCCACCTCGGCCATTTCCTCCGCGCGGCGCAGCACGATGCCGATCAGCGCATGGCGCAGCTCCAGCACGGCATGCACCTCGGCAGCCCGCCATGGCGCGGAGCGGCCGCGCACATGCTCCACCCAGCTGGCAAAGCTGCGCCGTGGATGCAGCCGCGCATCAGCCGACGCGACCTTGTGCGGCTCGCCGGCCCAGGTGATGGTCTGCGGGATCTCGGCGCGAAACCACACGACGTAGTGGCGGTGCAGCGTGGAGATCGAGATCGCCAGCACACCGGCTGCCGTGTCGGCCAGGGCCGCGAACTCCGGTGCATCCTGCGGCAGGCGGTCGGTGTGGCGCACCTCGCCGATGCGGCCGCCCAGCCACTGCCCAAGCGCCAGCACCGCCGCCTCGCCCGGCGTGTCGCCCACGCACCAGCAGCGGTCGTTGAGGATGACCGCCACACCGCTGGCGCGCGCCACGCGCAGCAAGGGGCCGGGTTCCGCCACCAGCCGCTGCAAGGTGGCGTCACTGTCGCCCAGATGGGCCACCATGGTCAGCGTCAGTTCGCGCAGCCGCAGCTGCTCGCTGACCTGCTCGTTTTCCTCCTTGGCCTCGATCTGCAAGGACAGCAACTGCCCCAGATGCTCGCAGGCCATGCGGGTCGGGTAGGGCAGCGCCAGCGGCTCGTGGTTGTGGCAGGACACCAGCCCCCACAGCTCGCCGCGCACGATGATCGACACCGACATGGAGGCCAGCGTGCCCATGTTGCGCATGTACTCGAGGTGCACCGGCGAGACGCTGCGCAACTGCGCCTGCGACAAGTCCAGCGCCATCGCCGTGCCGGCCCCATCGGCAAAACGTACCGGTACGGGCGTGTAATTCGCGTCGGGAATGAGCCGCAGGTGATTCGAGCGGTACAGCGCGCGGGCCTGCGCCGGGATGTCCGACGCGGGGAAATGATGGCCGGCGTAGGACTCGTAGCCCGCGTCGATGGCCTGCGCCAGCACCTCGCCGTGGCCATCGGCGTCGAAGCGGTAGGCCAGGCAGCGGCCGAAGCCGGTGATGCGCTTCATCTCGCGGGTGACGACCTCGCAGACCTCCAGCACGGACTGCGTGCGCTGCATCAGCGGCACCACATGGCGCGCCAGGCTGTAGATGGGCGCCTGCGCGCCGTGGTCGGGGATCGCCGGCTCGAGCTCCAGGTGCACCAGCGCGCCGAGACGATGGGCCGACACGTGCAGCGTGCGCCCCGCCACGACGCGCAGCCCGAGCGACAGCGCACCCTCGCCGTCGACGAGCGCGGCCGTGTCGCCGCTCAGCGACGCGGCGAAGGCCGCGAGCGCCGGCGCCGGGGCATCGCCCAGCAGCACCGTCCAGTTGTCGCTCCAGGCCACGGGCGTGGATGCCCCCCCATCGATCGACAGCAGCCAGCCATGCGGCTGGATGGCGCCGGGCACGCGGATGGGCTCGCTCGCGCAATCGGCGACGGCAGTGACCGGGGCGCGATCGGGTGCATTCATCGCAGCAGCGGCCCCATCGTCAGCATCAGCGCCTCGAAGGTCTGCTCGGCGGCCCGAACAGCCAAGGCCCGGTCGGCCGGCGCATCGCCCACCTCGGCCTGGGCGAGTTCACGGAACTCCTTCCACATCGCGCCGGTGCGCTCGCCGAAGCCATGGAAATAGCTGGCGCCGCGCCCGGGCGTCAGCCCGAGGTCGCGCTGCAGCCAGGGCGTGATGACCTGGCCCCCCAGCGCAGAACCTTCGATGACATACAACGCACCGAACGCCGCCGCGAGGCACGGCGCCGGCAGGCAGCGCGCGGCGGCGGGCATCACATCGACCGGCAGCGCGGCGGCGAGGAACTCGACATCCTGCGCCACGAAGCCGCGCCGGCTGCGCGCCGCCAGCCAGCCATGCAGCCGGGCGGGCAGCGCGTCGACCAGTTCCTGCTCCCAGCCCGTCAGGAAATGCTGAAAGCCCAGCACGATGGCCGCATAGCGACGCAGCGGCATCGGTGCCTGCAAGGCCAGCAACTGCTCGATGCGGTCGTGCTGCGGCCGCGTGGCCGCGCGCAGTTCGGGCAGCAAGCCGCCCGCGGCTGCCGGCTGGCGCGGTGAGGCATCCTGCCCCCGAGCGACGCCCACCACCGCCGTCGACGGCGGCAGCACCTAGCGAACCCTCCCGAGCAGCTCGCTCAGCTGGGCGTGGCTGACCGGCTTGACGACATAAGCACTGGCGCCGAGCAGGTGCGCCTCTTCGCGCACGCGCTCGTCACCCCAACCGCTGAGCATGACGACGTCGATGCCCTGCGTCTTGGGGTCGGACTTCACGCTGGCCAGCAACTGCAGGCCATTGCCATCCGGCAGGTTCATGTCGAGAAAGATGAGGTGCGGCGGGACCTGCGCGATGCGCTCGCGGGCCTGGGCCAGCGTGCCCGCGGTGTCAGCGGTGAAGCCCTCGCTCTCGATGAGCAGCGACAGCACTTCGGAGGCATCCACGTTGTCGTCGACGACCAGGACGCGCGGTGAAGGAACAGCAGAAATCATCGGGCAATGCTATGTGAGCACGGCCTGCGGATTGAAGACCGTTACAAAGAACCAGGGCCCTAGGCGCCGACGTTCCGCATCCAGTCGGCCGTGCCGGCAAACGCCTCCGCGAGGCGTGCCTGCAACGCCGGATCGACGTTCGTCTCGCGCATGGCCTGCGCCATGCAGGCCAGCCATTCGTCGCGCTCGGCGATCCCGATGCGAAAGGGCAAATGGCGTGCCCGCAGCCGCGGGTGGCCGAAGCGGCTGACGTAGTGGTCCGGCCCGCCCAGCCAGCCGCACAGGAACCAGAACAGCTTGTCGCGCGCCGAGTCCAGCGAATCGCCATGCGCCTCGCGCAGTCGGGCGTAGCCGGGCTCCAGGTCCATCAGGTCGTAGAAGCGATCGACGAGTTCGCGCACGCGCGCCTCGCCGCCGATCCACTCGAAAGCAGTGGCAGGGTTCACTTCCGACGACATGCGCGATCCGTCCTACGTTCGCGGGCCGGGCGCTGGGCCACTCCCAAGCCAGCCCGCCCCAAACGCGGTGCTCGCGGCTTGACGCTGCGGGCAGCGTCGTCCCCACGGGGGACCGACCAGGGGCGCCCGCGTGCAGCGCAGCCCGGCTGGGCGAGGGCCTCCGATTCAGCCAAGGAGCTTGCCCGCCAGCGCCTTGATGGCCTGGGCCGCGTCACAGCCGGGGAAATGCTCAAGCATCAACTGGCGCTTGAGAACCGCCTGGCGCACCGCCTGATCGGCGCGCACTTCGCCCATCAGTTCGAGCTTGAAGGTCTGGCCCGGTGTCGGCCCGACAAAGCGCTGCAGCACCTGCTGCAACTGCCCGCAGATGAGCCGTCCCTCGCCCACGCGGTTGGCCTGGTTCACGAGCAGCCCCACCTGCCGGCGCTCCTGCTGGGTCGCCAGCACCTTGATCGTGGCGTAGGCATCGGTCAGCGACGTCGGCTCGGGCGTGGCCACGACGAGCACATCGCTGGCCAGCGAGATGGCGAACAGCACGACGTCGGAAATGCCGGCGCCGGTGTCGAGCAGCACCCAGTCGAAACGGGGCTTCACGAGGTCGATGATGTGCAGCAGCTTGTCGCGGATGTCGGGCGTCAGCCGCGAATACTCCACCATGCCGGAGCCGGCCAGCAGCACGCTGAAGCCGCCAGGGGCCGGCAGGATGGCCTGGTCCAGCGTGGCCTTGTCGGTGAAGACGTCGTGCAGCGTCAGCTTGGGCTGCAGGTTCAGCACGACATCGAGGTTGGCAAGGCCCAGGTCGGCATCGAGCACCAAGACCTTCAGGCCGCGAGCCGCAAGCGCCGCCGCCAGGTTGGCGGTGACAAAAGTCTTGCCGACGCCCCCCTTGCCGCTGGTGACGGCCAGCGTGCGCGCACCACCGCGCACGGGGCGCGACGTGGGAGCTGCAGGGGCGGCGGATTCGTGGGTGGTGTTCATCGGGAAACCTTCGTGCGACGCACTCCGGTGCATGCCCGTTGGGGTAGCCGTGCGGATCTCATGGCAGGTCCTGTTGCGTATCGACGTTCAGCGGGGTGAACAACATGCCCTTTTCTTCGGCACTGACCAAGGAGTCAATCTGAGGTTCGAGGCGGGTGCGGTTGCGGCCATCCGCCTTGGCGCGGTAGAGCTGGCGGTCGGCCCGCTCCGTCCACAAAAGTGTGGACGACCGCACCCATTGCGGCGCGAAAGCACCGCCCAGACTGACGGTCACTCCCAGCATCTGGCCCGGCGCGATCTCGATGCTGAGCTCGGCCACCCGCTCCCGCACCCGCTCGGCGACGATGTGGCCGACATGCGTGGCGCAGTTGGGCAGGATGATGGCGAACTCCTCGCCGCCGACCCTTGCCACCAGGTCCATGGGGCGCACGGCCTGTGCAATGGCTTTGGCGACGGCGCAGATGACCAGGTCACCGGCACCATGGCCGTGGGTGTCGTTGACGGCCTTGAAGTGGTCGATGTCCAGGATCAGCAGCAGCGCCGGCTCGCCGGAACGGGCCACGCGGTCGACCTCGCGCGTGAGCGCCATCTCGAAGCTGCGGCGGTTGACGAGGCCGGTCAGCGCATCCTTGCTGGAGAGGTCGCACAGCGCATCCAGCACGGCCTGCAGCCATGGCGCACTGCCGGGCACCTCATCGGGTAGCAGCGCGCCGGCCTGCTGCAAAAGCTGCAGGGCCTGGTCCAGATCGAGCGCGTGGGCATCGATCAGCGTCGTGGCGGGCAAACGGTTTTCCAAGAGGCTGCGAGGCGGCAAGCGGTCGGGACGGGGCAGGGATCCAGGTCAGTCTATCAGCCGCGCGCGCGCTTCCAGGTCGTGAAACAGGCACGTTCCTGTCGCCTGTTTGCAATAAGCTGGATTGATGGGGGGGCCATACCCACGGCCTGCGGTGCAGAATCGATGCGGAAACGCCAGAACTGCTGCGAGCAACCACAAATCTGATATCGAGACATGCCCGCACCCGACCTCGCCCCAGGCACCGACGCGATCGACCATGAGTTCAGCTTCAGCAAAGCGGACTTCGATCGGGTGCGCGAGCTGATCTACAAACACGCCGGCATCAGCCTGCACGATGGCAAACACGCCATGGTCTACAGCCGCCTCTCGCGGCGCCTGCGTGAGACCGGCCACAAGAGTTTTGCGAGCTACCTGCAGTGGCTCGAATCCTCGACGGGCGCCTCGGGCGCCGCCGAGTGGCAGGAGTTCGTCAACTGCCTCACCACCAACCTGACCTCCTTCTTCCGGGAGGAGCATCACTTTCACGCGCTGAAGGACGACCTGAAGGCCTTCGCCGGCAAGGGCGTGCGGATCTGGTGCTGCGCGGCGTCGACGGGCGAAGAGCCGTACTCCATCCTGATGACCTGCAGCGAGGCACTCGGGCCCACGGCATCGGTGCAACTGGTGGCCAGCGACATCGACACCAACGTGCTGGCCACCGCGCGGCGCGGCGTCTACAACGCCGATGCCCGCGGGCTCGACGCGACGCGGCTGAAGACCTTCTTCATGCGCGGCACCGGCGCCAACTCCGGCAAGATCCGCGTGAAGCCGGAGCTGCAGCGCTGGGTGGACTTCCGCCCGCTGAACCTGATGGATGCGCAGTGGCAACTCGGCGACCCCTTTCACATGGTGTTCTGCCGCAACGTCATGATCTATTTCGATGCCCCGACGCAGCGCAAGGTGCTGGAGCGCATCCACCGTGTCATGCGCCCGGGCGGCCTGCTGTTCGTGGGTCATTCCGAGAACTTCACCGAATCCCGCGACCTGTTCAAGCTGCGCGGCAAAACCATTTACGAACGGGTCTGATCCATGAGTACGCCCCTCGCCTCCGCTGCTTCCGTCGGCCTCGGCAACCCGGCTGCTGTCGCGCGGGTCAACCAGCTCAAGGCCCAGCCGCGCAAGCAGGGCGAGGCCTCGTTCTTCTTCTACGACGCACATTTCAAGAATGCGGCGGTCAAGATCCTGCCGGGCGAGTACTTCGTTGACACCGAGGACCTGCTCGTCATGACGACGCTCGGGTCCTGCATCGCCGCCTGCCTGTGGGACCGCACGGCCAAGATCGGTGGCATGAACCACTTCATGCTGCCCGAGGGCAATGGCGATTCGGGCCGCTACGGCTCCTTCGCCATGGAACTGCTCATCAACGAGATGATGAAGCGCGGCGCCAGCAAGGCCCGCATGGAGGCCAAGATCTTCGGCGGCGGCGCGGTCATCTCCGGCATGAATTCGCTCAACGTCGGCGAGCGCAACACCAACTTCGTCATGGACTACCTGAAGCTGGAGCGCATCCCCATCGTGTCCAAGGACGTGATGGACGTGTACCCGCGCAAGGTGTGCTTCCTGCCCGCGAGCGGCAAGGCCATGGTCAAGCGCCTGGCCCCGACCAACACGGATGCGCTGATCCAGCAGGACAAGGCAGCCATCCAGAAGGTGCAGCCCGTCGCCAGCAGTGGCGGCTCCATCGACTTGTTCTGAGGAGGCCGGCTATGGCCAAAACCAAGGTCGTCGTGGTGGACGATTCGGCGCTGGTGCGCTCCATCCTGACCGAAATCATCAATCGCCAGACCGACATGGAATGCATCGGCGCCGCCGCCGATCCGCTCGTGGCGCGGGAAATGATCCGCACGCTCAACCCCGACGTCATCACGCTGGACGTCGAAATGCCGCGCATGGACGGGCTGGACTTCCTGTCGCGCCTCATGCGGCTGCGGCCGATGCCCGTCGTCATGGTCTCCACGCTGACCGAGCGCGGCGCCGAGGTCACGCTGAAGGCGCTGGAACTGGGGGCCGTGGATTTCGTTGCCAAGCCCAAGATCGGCGTGGCCGACGGCATCCGGCTGCTGGCCCAGGACATCACCGACAAGATCCGCATCGCGGCCAAGGCCCACATCCGCCGCGCACCGCCGCCGCCCGCGCCGGGCACCGCGCCCACCGCACCGGCCAAGCCCGTGACGATGGCGAGCCTGGGCCGAGCGTCCACGGAAAAGATCATCTTCATCGGCGCCTCCACCGGCGGCACCGAGGCGACGAAAGACGTGCTCGTCAACCTGCCGGCCGACAGCCCCGCCGTCGTCATCACGCAGCACATGCCGCCGGGCTTCACGCGCAGCTATGCCGCGCGGCTGGACGGGCTGTGCAAGATCCGCGTGAAGGAGGCGCAGGACGGCGAGCGCATCCTGCCCGGCCACGGCTACATCGCGCCGGGCGGCCTGCACCTGACGGTGGAACGCAGCGGTGCGAACTACATCGCCCGCGTGCAGGACGGCGAGCCCATCAACCGCCACAAGCCCTCCGTCGAGGCGCTGTTCCTGTCGGCCGCCAAGGTCGTGGGCCAGAACGCCATCGGCATCATGCTGACCGGCATGGGCGCCGACGGTGCCCGGGCGATGAAGGTCATGAAGGACGCCGGCTCCTACAACTACTGCCAGGACGAAGCCAGCTGCGTCGTCTTCGGCATGCCGCGCGAAGCCATCGCGGCCGGCGCGGCCGACGAGGTGCTGCCGCTGAGCCAGATCGCCGGCAAGGTGCTGGAGCGGCTGCGCGCCACCTCCGGCATCTCGCTCAATCGCGTCTGACCGCCTGTCAGCCCCCTAGGGTCAGCGAGCCGCCGCAGCCGCCGCGAAGGCCTGCGGCGTCTGGCCCTGGCCTGCCCGTCGCGCGCGCTCGGGCGGCAGCACGGGCTTGAAACCATCCAGTTGCTTGGCCGTCGCCAGCGGCACCCAGACGGTCGCCCTGGGCGCTGGCGCCTGAGCGGCCACCACGCGCCGCTGCGCGCGGTCTGCGGCTGCCTCCTTCATGTCGGCGTTCTCGTCGCTGAAAGCCATGACGGCAGCCGCGCTGCTGGCGAGGGCCGCGACGAGCGGGAATGAAGCAAGGCGGCGGTGCAGTGACGTCATGATGGTGTCTCCCTGGAATGCTGGTTATCCTAGAAACCCAGCAACCGCCCAACAAGCGCTTGTTTCTTCACTGACTGGTCGATATCGCTTACCAGATGGCCTCGTTGGACCGTTTTCCGCTGCACTACCTGGCCGCATTCCGGGCCGCCGCCCAAACGCAAAACCTGCGCGCCGCCGCCGAAACGCTGCACCTGACGCACAGCGCCGTCAGCCAGCAGATCCGCGGGCTGGAGCAGCAACTGGGCTTCGAGCTGTTCGCACGGCAAGGGCGGCGGCTGACGCTCAACCCCGCAGGTCAGGCGCTGCAGCGGGCCGTGATCAAGATGTTCGCGGAGCTGCAAAGCGGCGTGCTGGCAGCCACGCAGGCCCATGGCAAGGCGGCGCAGACGCTGCGCGTGAGCGCCCTGCCCTCGTTCGCGCAGCGCTGGCTGATGCCGCGGCTGCCGCGCTGGCAGGCACTGCAGCCCTGCATCTCGCTGGATCTGCACACCTCGCAGCAGGTGGTGGACCTGGAGCGCGAACGCTTTCACCTGGGGCTGCGGGTGGGGCGTGGCCCGTGGCCGGGAACGATCACGGAGCCCCTGTTCCACTCACCGCTGATCGCCGTCGCCGCGCCAGCCCTCGCGCACCGGCTCATCGGCCTGCCGTCGCCGGCGTTGCTGGAGGAGCCGCTGCTGGGCGACACGGAGGAATGGCAGCGCTGGTTTGCAGGCACGGGCGTGCAGGCCGAGCCGGTCGTCGTCGCGAGCTTCAACGACGCGGGCGTGCTGCTGCAGGCTGGCGAGCAGGGCATGGGCATCGCGCTGGCCCGCGAGATGCTGGCCGCCGACGCCCTGCTGGACGGCCGACTCGTGCGCGTGCATGCACACAGTGTCGACCTGGACGCCACGCGCGACTACCAGATCGTCTACCCCGAGCCCCTGCGCAGCGACCCGGCCGTGCGCGCCTTCTGCGACTGGCTGCACGCCGAGATGGCCACGCTGCAACAGCGGCTCAGCGAAGCGGCACGCCCCGCCTGAGCTCGCTCACAGGAAGAGTTGCTGCAGATCGCTGAGGAAATCGAAACCGCGCGCTGTCGGCTGGATGCGGGCGGCGTCCGCCGTCAGCAGGCTGCGGCCACGGGCTGTCTCCAGCGCACGGGCGATGCTCGACGCCGGCAGCCCCGTCCGCTCCAGGAATTGCTGCACCGTGACGCCGTCCTTCAGGCGCAATGCATTGAGCATGAACTCGAACGGCAGGTCCTTGCGCGCCACCTCGTGCTCGTTGCTGACCTTGTCGGCCTGCGCCATGAAGGCCGCCGGCTCGCGCCAGCGCACCTGCCGCAGCACCGGGGGCGGGAAGCTCAGCTTGCTGTGCGCGACGGCGCCGATGCCGAGGTAGTCGCCGAACTGCCAGTAATTGAGGTTGTGCGCGCAACGGTGGCCTTCGCGTGCGTAGGCCGAGACTTCGTAGCGCGACAGGCCCGCGCCACCCGTGCGCTCGGTGATCAGGTCCAGCATGTCGCTGGCCAGGTCCGGGTCGGGCAGTTGCTCGGGCGTTCGCGTCGCGAACACCGTGTTGGGCTCGATCGTCAGGTGGTAGATGGACAAGTGCGGCGGCTGAAAGCTCAGTGCGGTGTCC
>JACCDO011801619.1_pt1 | contig 22550 bp, 22 predicted proteins | sample 7446101 | NCBI WGS metagenome assembly JACCDO01 (sample SAMN15323440, study PRJNA562643) | freshwater metagenome | isolation source: river surface water | place: USA:Blue River Watershed | collected 2017-08-16
CCTCTGAGGCCTTACTTGCCCCTCATCTTCTGCACCACCGTCACGCCGGCCAGCACCAGCGCACCGGCCACCACACCCGCCAGCGCGTTCGCGCCGTTCTCCAACACGGCCGCGACCAGCCAGGCCTGACCCTCCGCCAGATGTGCGATGGCGTGATGCAGCGGCGCAATGCCGTGCACGAGGATGCCGCCGCCGACGAGGAACATCGCCGCCGTGCCCAACACGGTCAGCAGCTTCATCAACTTCGGCGCTGCGGCGAGCAGGAAGCGGCCGAACGACTGGGCCGCCGCGCCGCCCTTACGCGACAACCACAAGCCCGCGTCGTCCATCTTCACGATGCCGGCCACGAAACCGTAGACGCCCAGCGTCATCGCGATGGACACGGCCACCAGCACGGCCAGCTGGTTCATGAGCGAGGTGCCCGCCACCGTGCCCAGCGCGATGACGATGATCTCGGCGGACAGGATGAAGTCGGTGCGGATGGCGCCCTTGACCTTGTCTTGTTCATAGGTGGCCATGTCCACCTGCGGGTCGGCGATGGCCTTGACCAGTTCCTCGCGGTGGGCCTGGTCTTCCTCGGCGCTGTGCAGGAACTTGTGGGCCAGCTTCTCGAAGCCCTCGAAGCACAGGTAGGCGCCGCCCACCATCAGCAGCGGCGTGATGGCCCAGGGTGCCAGTGCCGAAATGGCCAGCGCCGCCGGCACCAGGATGGCCTTGTTGATCAGCGATCCCTTGGCCACGGCCCACACCACCGGCAGCTCGCGGTCGGCGCTCACGCCGGTGACCTGCTGCGCGTTCAGCGCCAGGTCGTCACCCAGCACGCCGGCGGTCTTCTTGGCGGCGACCTTGGTCATCGTTGCCACGTCGTCGAGGATGGTGGCGATGTCGTCGAGCAGGACTAACAGGCTGGAAGCCATGGCAAAGGAAAGCGATCGTTGAAACGGTCGCGATACTAGCTGGCTATCCGCATCTCGCTGCGACCGGGCTGCCAGGCGCCCCGGCGCACGCCCCTCAACGGGGGGGCTAGCGGTAGTGGCGCGCCAGGACCTCGGCCACGCAGACCGGCTTGACCCGCCCCTCAGCCTCCACGGCCACTTCCACCATCAACTGCACCGCGCCGTCGGGCACGTCGTCCATGGCCAGCAGCCGAAAGCCCGCCCGCAGCCGGCTGCCCACCGGCACGGGCGCCGTGAAACGCACCTTGTTCAGGCCGTAGTTGACGACCATGCGCGTCTCGTTGACCGAGAAGCCGGTCTCGAAGAAGTACGGGATCAGCGACAGCGTCAGGAAGCCGTGCGCGATCGGCCCACCGAACGGCCCGGCCTGCGCGAGCGCGGGGTCGCAGTGAATCCACTGCCGGTCCTCGGTGGCGTCGGCAAAGGCGTTGACACGGGGCTGATCGACCGTGATCCAGTCACTATGACCCAGCGGCTGGCCAACCAGGAGCCGCAGCTCGGCCAGGGTGTTGAAGAGGCGCATCAGGGGTGGCGAAGACAAAGAGGCGTGCGGGGAAGTTACCCTAGCCGCCCATGCCCAACAGTACCACCCGCGACATCCTCGTCCTCGCCGCCCACCCCGACCTGGGCCGCTCCCACATCACCCGCACGCTGCTGGACACGCTGCGCGCCTCGCCGGTGGCCGACCGGGTGGAGTTGCGCGACCTGTACCGGCTCTACCCGGACTTCCACATCCACATCGACGCCGAGCAGCAGGCCCTGCTGGCCGCCCGGCTGGTCGTCATGGTGCATCCCATCTACTGGTACAGCATGCCCGCGCTGCAGAAGCTGTGGCTGGACGAGGTGGCCCACCTCGGCTGGGCCTACGGCCCCGGCGGCACGGCGCTGCACGGCAAGGACTTCTGGCTGGTCAGCTCCACCGGCGGCGGCGCCGAGGCCTACGCGCCGGGCGGCCACAACCACCACCCCATCGGCGACTTCCTGCTGCCCTACCGGCAATCCGCCCGCACCTGCGGCATGAACTGGCTGCCACCGCAGATCCTGCACGCCGCGCACCGGGTGACACCGGCCGAGGCCCAGGCCCATGCGGACCTGTTCGTCAAGCGCCTGTCGCATTACCCCGCCTGGTGCCATGACCTCGCCGAGCCCGGCGCGGGTGACGAAGCCAGCGTCGCCCTGGACGAACGGCCGGCGCTGTTCTCCTCACTGGAGGGCACGGCATGAGCGCCGCACCACGCCGCCCCGGGCAAGCGCCCGCCCGCCCGGCATGGCAGGCCGCAGGCCGAAGGGGGCAGGCATGAATCACGGCAACTGGCTTCAACTGCCCCTGGTGTTCCTGGCCGCAGCGGTGCTCGCCGTGCCGCTGGCACGCTGGGCCCGGCTGGGCGCCATCCTCGGCTACCTGGTCGCCGGCGTGCTGATCGGCCCGGCCGTGCTGGGCCTGGTGCCCGACTCCACGGCCATTCCCGAGGTGGCGGAGCTGGGCGTCGTGCTGATGCTGTTCCTCGTCGGCCTGGAACTGGAGCCCAAGCGGCTGTGGGCCATGCGCCGGCCCATCTTCGGCTGGGGCAGCGTGCAGCTGCTGGGCTGCGCGGCGGTGCTGACGGGCGTCGGCATCGCGCTGGGCTTCCCCTGGCGGCTGTCGGTCGTCGTCAGCCTGGGGCTGGCGATGTCGTCCACGGCCGTGGCGCTGGCGGTGCTGGCCGAGCGCAACCTCGGCCGCACGACGGCGGGCGAAAGCATCCTGTCCGTCGCGCTGCTGCAGGACATCGCCGCCATCCCCGTGCTCGCCCTCGTGCCCGTGCTGGCGCTCAGCGGCAGCCATGCCGACGGTGACGGCCGCACCTGGCTGGCCGCCGGCAAGGCCCTCGGGGCCATCGTCGTCATCGTGTTCGGCGGGCGGCTGCTGCTGCGGCCGGCGCTGCGCTGGATCGCCCAGAGCAAGACGCCCGAGATCTTCACCGCCGCCGCCCTGCTGCTGGTGCTGGGCACGGCCGCGTTGATGCAGGCGGTGGGGCTGTCGATGGCGCTGGGCGCCTTCCTGGCCGGCGTGCTGCTGGCCGAGAGCGAGTACCGCCGCGAGCTCGAAACCGACCTGGAGCCGTTCAAGGGCCTGCTGCTGGGGCTGTTCTTCATCGCCGTCGGCATGGGGCTGGACCTGCGTTCGGTGGCCCGCCAGCCCGGCCTGGTGCTGGCGGTGCTGGCCGCACTGCTGGTGTGCAAGATCTTCGTGCTGGCACTGATGGCCAAGGCGATGAAGATCCCGCTGGTGGAGCGGCCCGCCTTCGTCATCCTGCTGGCCCAGGGCGGCGAGTTCGGCTTCGTCGTGTTCCAGCTCGCCCAGGGCGAGGGCATGATCAGCGCGGCGCAGAACTCGGCGCTGGTGGCGTCTGTCGCGCTGTCGCTGGCGCTCACGCCGTTGCTGCTGACCGGCGGCGACCGGTTGATGTCGCAGAAGCTCGCACGCATCGGCGCAAAGAAGAAGCGCGACGAAGCTCCGCCGCCGCCGGCACCCATCATCATTGCCGGCAGCGGCCGCTACGGCCAGGTGGTGGGCCGCCTGCTGCGCGCCAACGGCATCGAGGCCACCGTGCTGGACCAGGATGCCGAGTCCATCGAGGGCCTGCGCAAATTCGGCTGGACCGTGCACTACGGCGACGCCACGCGGCTGGACCTGCTCAAGAGCGCCGGTGCAGAAACCGCGCGCGTGCTGGTCATCGCCATCGACGACATTGGCCAGAGCCTGGAGATCGCCGAGCTGGCGCGCGAGCACTTTCCGCAGCTCACCGTCGTTGCCCGCGCGCGCAACGTGCAGCACTACTACCAGCTGCACGAGGCCGGCGTGCGCCACATCGAGCGCGAGACCTTCGACTCCGCGCTCATGAGCGCCCGCAGCGTGCTGGAGCTGACCGGCATGGAGCCACACGCCGCGCGCCGCCAGGCCATGCGCTTTCGCCGCCACAACATCGAGGTGCTGAACCGCATGGTGCCGCTGCAGGGCGACGAGAACGCACTCATCGCGGCCGCCAAGCTGGGTCGCCAGCAGTTCGAGCAACTGATGGCCGCCGAGCGCGAGGCCGACGAGACGAGGCGGCGGGCCCAGCGCGGCGGCTGGGACGGCCATGCCGCCGAACCCGACGCCTGAACCAGCCCACGATCCCCGGCCCTCCCCTCGCCGGGGATGCCCCTTACCGCGGCCGATGCCGCCGCTGCGCGGACAATCCGCCCATGTTCGCCCCCTCCCAGCTCGAAGTCCGGCGCTTTTTCTGCGCCACCTACCGCAAATGGCGTGACGGCGCGCCGCTGATCCCGATGGAGGCCATCGCGGCGGACTGGATCGCCGAGCACCCCGAGTACCACGCCGAGCTGGCCGACGAGGCCGGCGCGCTGGAGAAGGTCTACACGGTCGAGGAAGGCCGCACCAACCCCTTCCTGCACCTGTCCATGCACCTGACGATCACGGAGCAGCACGCCATCGACCAGCCCTCCGGCATCCGCCAGGCCGTCGACCTGCTGGCCGCCAAGCGCAACTCGCGCCACGAGGCGCACCACGCCGCGATGGAGGCCTTGGGCGAGATGATCTGGGCGTCGCAGCGCAGCGGCCTGCCGCCTGACGGCCACGCCTACCTCGACGCGGTACGAAAAAAAGCCACCTCGTGAGGTGGCTGGTTCTGCCGGGCGGTGCGGCTCAGGCCGTGTAGCTGCCGCCGCCGAGGCTGCGCCGCTCGGCCTTGCCGCCGGCACCGTACAGGCCGGTCGGCTCGCTGGGGATCAGCACGTCCAGTGCGCGGTCCAGCGACGCATTGCCGCGGGCCAGGCTTTCACGCTGCGCGGCCAGCAGGCCACCGGCGCGCACGAGGCGGCTGCGCAGCGCGGCCGGCACACCGCCGCTGCGCGCGGCTTCGCTGAAGCTCTGCACGGCCCGGGCCAGGTGCTGGTGCAGCTCGGCAGCGTGCTGCTCGATGGCGCCGGCGTCGCGGCGCGAGAGCGCATCGCCCAGCTGGTTCAGCGTGGCCTCGACGGCCAGCAGGGGCGCTTCCAGCTCGGCGCTGAGAGAAGGGGACGAGACGGTGGTCATGGGATCAGTGCTTGTTGCCGCGGGCGCTCACCAATTCTTGCGCATTCGCGACCAATTTGTCAGCGATGGCATTGGCGTTGACCGTGAACTTGCCCTCGGAGATGGCCTTGGCGATGCGGTCGACCTTGGCGGCGTCGAAGCTGCCGTCGTCGGACCCGGCCGCGCTGGCGGCCATCTTGGCGGCACTGGAGATGGCGACTTGGGCGCTGGGCGCGGGGGTTGCCGCAGCCGAACGCGCGGCGTCGGTCGTGGCCGTGGCGTCCGCCTTGCGGGCGGCCGGCCGCTGCTCGGCCTTCACCGTGCTGGCGGTGCCTTCTGGGCTGTTACCGATCTTCATGAGCTTCTCCAGGGTGCGGGGCGGGCCCCGCTGGGGCATTGCAGGGGGAGTTTCCTCTTCTATCGGCCCCGGGCCCAGAAACTTGAACGGGAATTGACCGGATTTTCGGCCCAGTTCCGCCGATTCGTGGTGCTTTGCTCACAAAGCCACCTCCACCCGCCGCTCGCCGACGGCGCGCCCGCTGACGACGCGACCGCTCTCGAAGCGCACGCGCACGTCCTGGCCCTCGATGCCCGCGCCCATGGCCTGGGCCTCCGATGACACCGCAAACCCGTCGCCGACGGCGCTGACCTGCACGGTCTCGCCGGCGGCGAACCATTGGCGCGACTTCAGCGCCGGGGCACGCAGCGCCTCCGCCGCGCCCACGGGGCGCGCCAGCGTGCGGCCGATCAGTGGCCCGGCGTCGGTAAACACGGCGCCCGGCTCGGCTGCGATGTCGATATCGGCCATCGCCAACTGTTCTTGAGTGAGGTTCACGCCGGCCGGCAAGGGCCCGCTGGCGACGACGACGCGCCCGAAGACGGCCACGCGCACCGGCAGCGTGACGTTCCAGCGCGCCGTGCCGGAGGTGCAGCGCAGGCCGATGCGGCTGCGCCCCCAGACGGCCACGCCAGGCGGCAGATAGGGCTGGATCTGCGCGCAGGGCGCCAGACGCAAGCGGCCGTCGAGCTGGCCGATCTCAACGGCGACCCGCGTGCCGGGCGGCGCGGTGGCGCGCGCCGCGGCCTCGGCGAGCTGGCGCACGCGCTCGATGAGCGCTGGCTCCAGCACCGTCTGGGCGCAGGCCTGCGCGCCCACGAGGGCCAGGCCGATCAGAAATGCGGTTCGACGCAACATGGCTGGCACTTTAGGGAGGGGCTGCCGCGCACGAGGTCGGAATTGACCGGCTTTGACCGCGCTAATCCCGCTCATGTTTTCGGGGGCGGTTCAGACAATTCGTGCAAGAAGCCATTCCGGCCGCGCCCCTCGAAAGAGGCTCCAGATGTTGAACCGACTCACCGACTCGCTGAACTTCCAGACCCAGGCGCTCACGCTGCGGGCGGAGCGCCAGCGCCTGCTCGCCAGCAACATCGCCAACGCCGACACGCCGGGCTACCAGGCCCGCGAGATCAATTTCGCCCAGGCCCTGCGCGAAGCCACCGGCGAAGTGCCCACCGCCGGCAGCATGGCGACGACGCAGCGCGGCCACATCGCGCCGCTGGCGGGTGCGCGCGGCGAGAGCGGCAAGGAATACGCGCTGCAGTCGCAGACCAGCCTGGACAGCAACGGCGTGGACATGGACCGTGAACGCGCCAGCTTTGCGGACAACTCGGTGAAGTACGAGGCCACGCTGCGCTTCATCAACGGCGCCGTGCGCACGACGCTGGACTCGATGAAGTCGCACACCCAGGGCTGACGGAGGGCTGAACCATGTCGATGTTCCAGATCTTCAACGTCTCCGGCAGCGCCGTCAGCGCGCAGAGCCAGCGACTCAACGTGGTGGCCAGCAACCTGGCCAACGCCGACACGGTGGCCGGCCCGGACGGCCAGGCCTACAAGGCGCGCCAGGTGGTGTTCCAGACGGCGCTGATGGGCGCGGGCAACGACAGCGGCAACGCCGGCGTGCGCGTGACCAACATCACCGAAGACCAGACGCCCGGCCGCCGCGTGCACGACCCCAAGCACCCACAGGCCGATGCCGATGGCTATGTGACCTACTCCAACGTGAACCCGGTGGAAGAGATGGTCAACATGATCTCGGCGTCGCGCTCCTACCAGAACAACATCGAAGTCATGGGCACGGCGAAGAGCCTGCTGCTCAAGACCCTGCAACTGGGTCAGTCCTGACCGCTGAAGGCAAGCCATGGATCTCTCCGCACTCAACGGCACCAGCAGCTCCACATCGGGCAGCACCATGTCGACCAAGAACGCCGCCGACACGCAGGACCGCTTCCTGAAGCTGCTCGTCGCGCAGATGAACAACCAGGACCCGCTCAACCCGATGGACAACGCGCAGGTGACGAGCCAGATGGCCCAGATCCAGCAGGTCACGTCGCTGTCGACGCTGGACACCAGCATCAAGAGCCTGGGCACGCAGCTGGGCCAGATGCAGGCGCTGCAGTCGATCTCGCTGGTGGGCCGCGAGGTCAGCGTGCCGAGCGACAAGCTCCAGGTCGTCGAGGGCGTGGCCGAGGGCAGCTACGAGCTCGACGGCGCGGCGCAGGCCGTGAAGCTCGAGATCCTGAACGGCTCCGGCACCGTCATCGACACGCAGCAGCTCGGCGCCCAGGGCTCGGGCCGCCAGACCTTCAGCTGGAATGCCGGCACCAAGGCCGCGGAGGGCAGCGAGGTCAAGTACCGCATCACCGCCACCAACGGCACCGCCACCGTCGCCTCGACGACCTATGCCTTCGACAAGGTCGACGCCGTCTACAGCGAGGGCGGCAGCCTGAAGCTGAACCTCGCCCGACTGGGCCCCGTGGACTACACGAGCGTCTCCGCCGTCAACTGACCTGACGGCGCTCCCGCCGCCCATCGAACGCTCACCCGCACGACAACCGCAAGGATTCCCCATGGCATTCCAGCAAGGCCTCTCCGGACTCGCCGCTTCTTCCAAGAACCTCGACGTCATCGGCAACAACATCGCCAACGCGGGCACCTACGGCTCCAAGGCGTCGCGGGCGGAATTCGCCGACATCTACGCCGCCGCACTGAACGGCGCCGGGCAGAACCAGATCGGCATCGGCACGCAACTGCAGGCCGTGGCCCAGCAGTTCACGCAAGGCAACATCACGACCACCGAGAACCCGATGGACCTGGCCATCAACGGCGGCGGGTTCTTCCAGGTCAGCGACGGCGTGAACCCCACGCTGTACAGCCGCAACGGCCAGTTCAAGATCAGCAAGGACGGCTTCATCGTCAACAACGACGGGCTCAAGCTGATGGGCTACCCGGCCAACGGCGCGGGCGTCATCCAGCCCGGCACGGCCCAGCCGCTGCAGCTGCCCACGGGCGGCATCGCACCCGCCGTGACGACCAAGGTGAACATGGAGTTCAACCTCGACTCCCGGCTCCCGGTGACCGCCCCGGACAGCGGCACCACCACCGGCATCGACCTGGCCGACAGCACGACCTACAACAACGCGACATCCATGACGGTGTACGACGCCAAGGGCCAGGACGTCGCCGTCACCTTCTACTTCCAGAAGGCCGCCACCGACGCCGACGGCAACGACACCTGGAACGTCTACGCCACGGCCAACGGCACGCCTTTCGACACCGACTCCAACGGCGCCGCCATCGACCTGGATGCCAACGGCAACCCGATGACGCCGTACACCACCATCACCTTCCCGCCCACGGGCGGCTCGCCGACGCTGCCGACGACGCCGATCACGATGAACATCCCCGCGGGCACCAGTGCGCGCGGCAACACGACGCTGGCCATCGCCGACATCCAGCTCGACCTCACCGGCGCCACGGAAAACGGCAGCAGCTTCGCCGTCACCAACCTGACTCAGGACGGCTACGCACCGGGCCAGCTCACCGGCATCTCGGTGGCCAACGACGGCATCATCCAGGCGCGCTACTCCAACGGCCAGAGCAAGCCCGCCGGCCAGCTGGAGCTCGCGAACTTCCGCAACCCGCAGGGCCTGCAGGCCATGGGCGGCAACGTCTGGACCCGCACCGTCGCCTCGGGCGACCCGGTGGTCGGCGTGCCCGGTGACGGCAACATGGGCGCGCTGCAGTCCGGCGCACTCGAGGAAAGCAACGTGGACCTGACCGCCGAGCTCGTCAACATGGTGACCGCCCAGCGCGCCTACCAGGCCAATGCGCAGACGATCAAGACGCAGGACCAGGTGCTGCAGACCATCGTCAACCTCAGATGACCCACCCCCGTAGCGCCTTCGGCGCTCCCCCTCAAGGGGGCGCCGCCAGTGGCCCGGCAAAGGCGGTTCCACGGCGGCCGCTTGAGAGGGCGCGGCGCTGGCGCGCGCACCGAACCCAGGAGTTGGCATGGATCGGATGATCTATCTGTCGATGGCCGGCGCCAAGGCGGCCATGCAGCGGCAGGACGTGCTCTCGCACAACCTCGCCAACGTCACGACCAACGGCTTTCGGGCCGAGCTGCAGGCGTTTCGCGCCGTGCCGGTGCGCGGCGACGGTGCGTCCACACGCGCCTTCTCGCTGGAAACCACCATCGGCTACAACGACGCCCCCGGCGCGCTGACGCCCACCGGCCGCAACCTCGACGTGGCCATGCAGGGCAACGCCTGGCTGGCCGTGCAGGCCAACGACGGCACCGAGGCCTATACCCGCGCCGGCTCGCTGGACGTGAACGCTGAAGGCCTGCTCGTCATGAGGAACGGCATGCCGGTGCTGAGCGACGGCGGCCCGATCAACATCCCGCAGAACAGCGAGGTGTCCATCGGCAGCGACGGCACCATCAGCGCCAAGTCGCCCAACCAGAAACCCACCACCGTGGCCCGGTTGAAGCTCGTCACGCCCGAGACGACAAGGCAGATGACCCGCGGCGACGACGGCCTGTTCCGCGCCGCCGACGGTGACCTGCCGGCCGACCAGACCGCCCGCCTGCAAGACGGCGCGCTGGAAGGCTCCAACGTCAGCCCCGTCGAGACCATGGTGGCCATGATCGCCGCTGGCCGCCAGTTCGAGCAGCAGATGAAGCTGCTGCAGCTCGCGCAAACCCAAGGACAGCAGTCCGCCAAACTCCTCGGGAGTACCTGACCATGATGCGCTCGCTCTGGATTGCCAAGACCGGCATGGAAGCCCAGCAGACCCAGCTGGACAACATCTCGCACAACCTCGCCAACGTCGCCACCAACGGCTACAAGCGCTCGCACGCGGTGTTCGAGGACCTCATCTACCAGAACCTGCGCCAGGCCGGCGCCAACAGCACCGAACAAACCACGCTGCCCACCGGCCTGCAGGTGGGCCTGGGCGTGCGCCCCGTGGCCACCGCACGCATCTACACGCAGGGCAACCTGCAGCAGACCAGCAACAACCTGGACCTGGCCATCAAGGGCGACGGCTTCTTCCAGATCCAGATGCCCGACGGCACCACCGCCTACACCCGTGACGGCAGCTTCCAGCTCAACGCCAACGGCCAGATGGTCACCAGCAACGGCTACACCGTGCTGCCCGGCATCACGATCCCGCAGAACGCGCAGAGCCTGACCATCGGCAACGACGGCACCGTCAGCGTCACGCTGCCCGGCCAGGCCGCCGTGCAGACGGTCGGTCAGCTCCAGCTCGCCAACTTCGTGAACCCGGCTGGCCTGGACCCGAAGGGCCAGAACCTCTTCGCCGAGACCGCCTCCAGCGGCACGCCCAACACCGGCGCGCCCAACAACAACGGCATGGGCGCGTTGCAACAAGGCTTTGTCGAGACCTCCAACGTCAACGTCGTGGAAGAACTCGTGCAGATGATCCAGACCCAGCGCGCCTACGAACTCAATTCCAAGGCTGTGCAGACGTCGGACCAGATGCTGCAAAAACTCGCGCAGATCTAAGACCACCCCCTACCGGCTTCGCCGGCCCCCTCAAGGGGGCGCCGCTGGTGGCCCGGCAAAGCCGGCTCCACGGCGGCCGCTGGAAGCAGTCGGCCGGCTGCGCGGCCTCATTCATGGAGACGTCATCATGAAACGCTTCGCCTCTCTCGCACTCATCGCCCTGCTCGCCGGGTGTGCGACGCCCTACCCTGAGCCGCAGGTCGAGCTAGCGCACACGCCGGTCGTCAACCTGCCGCCGGTGCAGCCCCAGGCCGCGACCAACGGCTCCATCTACCAGGGCGCCAACTACCGCCCGCTGTTCGAGGACCACCGCGCGCGGCTGGTCGGCGACACGCTGACGATCAACATCGTCGAGAAGGTGTCGGCCACGCAGACCAGCACCAGCGAGCTGAGCAAGACGGGCAACCTGTCCGCCAGCGTCACGGCGCTGCCGGGCATTGCCGGCAACTCCTTCGGGCGGGCCAGTGCCGGCGCCAGCTCGGCCAATGACAACAAGGGCAAGGGCAGCAACCAGAACACCAACGAGTTCACGGGCGCCATCACGGCCGTCGTGACCGGCGTGCTGCCCAACGGCCACCTGATGATCAGCGGCGAAAAGCAGATCGGCGTGAACCGCAACGTCGACGTGCTGCGCTTCTCGGGCCAGGTGGACCCGCGCATGATCGGCCAGGGCAACGCGGTCTCGTCGACGGCCGTCGCCAACGTCCGCATCGAGCAGCGCGGCCGCGGCGCCACCGCCGACGCCCACGCCGTGGGCTGGCTGTCACGCATCTTCCTGAACCTCGCGCCGAGCTGAGCGGGCGTTGCGGGGGCGTTTGGGAGTGCCGGCTAGCCAGCTGACGCGCACAGCCTAGATCCGGCAGTGGGGCAAGCCCGAGGGGCGGGCGAGCCGCTGGCAAGGCGCGACGACGAAGTGGGCTCGTGCCCATGAGGAGAAGCAACGCGGCCAGCGCCACGAAGCGCCAGCCCAGCGGGCATACAGCGTTGCTCACCGAAGTGGTGAACGCCGCCGCAAACGCAAGGCGTTGATGCGGCTAGCGTTTCGATGCGTAGCGAGCGGTCGACTGCCGGACCTGGGCTCAGTCCGACTGGGGTGATCGGCAGCGGCGGTTGGCCAAAAGCAGTCGCATGCCTCAGGTCGGCCGCTGGCAGGTCAAGGCTGATTTGAGTCACTCACCGCCCCAGCGCTGAACGGCTGCAATGATCGGCAGCGGTCATTCAACGGCCGGCTATTTGTCGGACCGTTTCACCTTCAAGGCCGAGATCGCGCTATGAAATGAGATATCCCTAAGCTTTGTTCTGCACTGACGAGGATAACTGCGAGGGGCGTTCGAGGGGGCGGTCCTATTGGATTGCCGCTACGTTCTGCGCGGGAGGCTGCCAACCACCGCCGAGCGCCTTGAAAGAGAAGATTGCGGCTCGAGCGGCTTCCGTTTCCGCCTGTGCGCGAGCATCGGAAGCCCGCAACAGGTTTTCATCTGCCTGGAGGACTTCGATCAGGCTGACGACGCCCTTTTGGTAAGCCGCGAAGGTCGCCGCGCGGGCACGGGTCAGTGACTCGACACCTTGCGTCAATTCAGCCACCTGAATCTCCCTGTTCACGAGGGTCGAGAACGCGTTCTCGACGTCCTCGGTCGCGCGGAGGGCGGCGAGGCGGTAGCCGGCCAGTAGTTCGGCCTCCTGACCCTTTGCCTGCTCGATCTGAGCATTGATGCGGCCGAAGTCGAAGAGTCGCCACCTCAGACCCAGCACGCCGGCGGCCTGGCTTGCGCCGCCTGTGAAGAGATTCCCACCGGAGACGGACGTGGCGCTGCCGATCAAGCCGCTCAGAGAGAACTTCGGGTAGTACTCGGCAATGGCGATACCGATGCGCTCGTTCGACGCGGCCAAGCGACGCTCCGCTGCAATCAGATCCGGTCGACGGCGCAGCAATTCCGCCGGAGACACGGGGGCGCCAATTTGTGGCGCTGCCGGGATCGGGCCGCCCGCGGCCAGCGCCGCGCTGTAGGTGCCGGGTAGTGCGCCGAGCAGCACATCCAACGCGTTCATCGCTGTCGCCAGGCCGGACCGCAGCACTGGAATCGACGCACGGACTTGCGCGAGGGCTCCCGCGACCTGATGGACTTGCATCTCAGCGGCAAGTCCCTTGCCGTATAGCAGCTTGACCTTGTCGAGCAGATCCTGCTCGGTCTCGACCTGCCGGTGGGCGATCGCCAGACGAGTCTGCAGCCCGCGGATGCTCACGTAGACATCGGCGGTCTGGGCCGCCACCATGAGGCGCACAGCGACGGCGCCTGCTTCCGACGCCTGGTAATCGGCCCGTGCCGCTTCCTTGCCGCGCCGCAGACTGCCGAACACATCAAGTTCCCAGCCGGCGCTTACGTTGGCCTCATAGGAACTCCCCGAGCGGTCGAAATTCGGGTTGGAATTCAGCACGCGGCCCAACGGCGTTTCCACCGATTGGTAGGCTCTCGCTGCCTGCGTGCCGACGTTGCCCGACGGAAGCAGCGCGGCATTTGCCAGACCAACAGCAGATCGCGCCTGGGTCACTCTGGCCGTCGCCTGCGCCAGGTCCAGGTTCTGCTCCAGCGCAATCTTCACCAGGCTCGCCAACTGCGCGTCGTCGAACGCCGCCCACCATTCGGCGAGATCGGCATTGCCGGTGGCTGGTCGGCGATCCACCGCGGCCTGACCCTGAAAACGTTCGGGAGTGGGCGCGGTGGGCCGGCTGTAGGTCGGCCCCACGGCGCAGCCGGCCAGGCTGGCGAGGAGGAAGGTGGCGACAAGAACTGGTCGAGTGGACATGGGCTCATCCTTTGACGATTGTGACCATAATATCAAATGGTCACTCGTTGTCCAATCGCTGAGGCTACCGTAAGCTGACGCCCATGACCCCGACGAGCAATCTTCCCGCACCGGCCCGCGGCCCGGCCGACCACGATGTCCGCGACCAGATCGTGGCCGCTGCGACTGAGCACTTCAGCCGCTACGGCTATGGCAAGACGACCGTGTCCGACCTTGCCAAGGCCATCGGCTTTTCGAAGGCCTACATCTACAAGTTCTTCGAATCCAAACAGGCCATCGGCGAAATGATCTGCGCGAACTGCCTTAGGCAGATCGAGGCCGAAGTCAGCGCATCGGTCGCAGAAGCCAGCCTGCCGCCGGACAAGCTGCGCCGCATTTTCAAGGCTAGCACCGAGGCGACCCTGCGCCTCCTCTTCCAGGATCGCAAGCTTTTCGAGATTGCTGCCTCGGCGGCGACTGAACGCTGGCAAGCAGTCGTCGATTACGAAGAGCGTACACGGCAACTGCTTCGCGACGTGCTGCAGGAAGGCCGGCAAAGCGGCGACTTCGAGCGCAAAACGCCGCTGGACGAGACGGTGCTGGCAATCCATTTGGTCATGCGCCCCTACCTCAATCCCCTGTTGTTGCAGCACAGCATGGACAGCACCGATCAGGCGCCGGCGCTGCTGGCCAGCCTGGTTCTGAGAAGCTTGTCACCTTAAATTCAATGTGACCATTGACTTATATGGTCACAAGCAACAAAATGAAGGTCCTGATTCGTCACTTAAGGGACCTTCATGCGCCGGCCTCGCCTCGCTATTTCTGCGCTCATCTGCGTACTGCCGCTGGCCTTGGCCGCATGCGGCGAATCGACGGCAACCACTGATGCGCGCACCCAGCTGCCGCTGGTGCGGACCGTAGCCGTACAGGACGCCTCGGGTTCATCGCGGTCCTTCACGGGAACCGTCGCGGCTCGGGTCCAAAGCGACTTGGGTTTTCGGGTGCCGGGCAAGGTGCTGCAGCGCCTGGTCGACACGGGCCAGACCGTGAAGCGCGGACAGGTCCTGATGCGCATCGATCCGGTGGATCTGAAGTTGGCCGCAGAGGCTCAACTCGACGCGGTCGCGGCCGCCAAAGCGCGCGCGCAGCAAACGGCTGACGACGAGCTCCGATACCGCGATCTCCGCGGCACCGGCGCCATCTCGACAGCCACCTACGACCAGGCCAAGGCGGCAGCAGATGCGGCCAAGGCGCAGCTGAGCGCCGCCGAGGCTCAAGCCAGCGTGGCCCGCAACGCGAGTCGCTATGCGGAACTGGTGGCTGATGCCGACGGCGTCATCACTGAGACGCTGGCTGAGCCTGGCCAGGTGGTCGGGGCTGGTCAACCCGTGGTCCGGCTGGCGCATGCAGGACATCGCGAGGCTGTCGTCCAATTGCCAGAGACGCTGCGCCCGGCGATTGGGTCGAAGGCAGAAGCCCGGCTGTTTGGCGGCGAGAGCGCGGCCAGTCCGGTCAAGTTGAGGCAGCTCTCAAGCGCGGCCGATCGGCTCACCCGAACCTACGAAGCCCGCTATGTGCTGGACGGTGCGCTGGCCAATGCCCCGCTGGGTGCCACGGTCACCGTGGAAACGCCGGCCGAGTCTTCCGCCGGCCAGCCGGCGCTGCAAGTGCCGATCGCGTCGGTCTTCGACGCTGGCAAGGGCCCGGGCGTGTGGGTCGTCGACGGTTCGCCGACCAAGATCACCTGGCGCCCGGTCACGATCAAGCATGTGGACGATGATCGTGCACAGGTCGTGGGCGACCTCAAGCGCGGCGAAACCATCGTCGCCCTCGGCGCGCATCTGCTGCGCGAGGGCGCGCAGGTCCGGGTGATGGATCAGGCGGTGGCTGCTGCGAACAACGGGAGCCACCCGTGAGCGAGAGCCGCTTCAACCTGTCGGCGCTCGCCGTCCGTGAGCGCGCGATCACCGTCTTCCTGCTGTTGCTGATCTCGATGGCAGGGGTGATGTCGTTCTTCAAGCTTGGCCGCGCCGAGGACCCCGCTTTCACGATCAAGGTGATGACCATCATCACCGCCTGGCCAGGTGCTACCGCGCAGGAGATGCAGGACCAGGTCGCCGAGAAGATCGAGAAGCGGATGCAGGAGCTGCGCTGGTACGACCGCACCGAGACCTACACGCGGCCTGGCCTGGCTTTCACGACGTTGACGCTGCTGGACAAGACGCCGCCGGCCGACGTGCAGGAGGAGTTCTATCAAGCCCGCAAGAAGGTGGGCGATGAGATCCGCAGCCTCCCGCCGGGCGTGATCGGGCCTTTCGTCAACGACGAGTACTCGGACGTAACGTTCGCGCTGTACGCCTTGAAGGCCAAGGGCGAGCCGCAGCGCACGCTCGTGCGTGACGCCGAGAAGCTGCGCCAGAGGCTGCTGCATGTGCCAGGTGTCAAGAAGGTCAACATCGTTGGCGAGCAGTCGGAGCGCATCTTTGTCGAGTTCTCCCATGAACGCATCGCGACCTTGGGGCTCAGCCCGCAGGACGTGTTTGCGGCGCTGAACGGCCAGAACGCGCTGACGCCCGCGGGCTCCGTCGAGACAAGAGGCCCCGAGGTCTTCATCCGTGTCGATGGCGCGTTTGACGACTTGCAGAAGATCCGGGATACGCCTTTGGTGGCGCAGGGGCGCACCCTGAAGCTGTCGGACATTGCCACCGTCAAGCGGGGTTATGAGGACCCGGCGAGCTTCCTGATCCGCAATGGCGGCGAACCTGCCTTGCTGCTTGGCATCGTCATGCGAGACGGCTGGAACGGCCTGGACCTCGGCAAGGCGCTCGAGGGCGAGACCCAGGCGATCAACGCCGAGCTGCCGACCGGCATCAGCCTCACCAAGGTCACTGACCAGGCGGTGAACATCAGCTCGGCCGTCGACGAGTTCATGGTGAAGTTCTTCGTCGCCCTGCTGGTGGTGATGGTCGTGTGCTTCGTCAGCATGGGCTGGCGCGTGGGCGTCGTCGTGGCTGCTGCCGTGCCGCTGACGCTGGCGGCCGTGTTCGTTGTGATGCTGGCGACGGGCAAGAACTTCGATCGGATCACCTTGGGGTCGCTCATCCTGGCGTTAGGCCTGTTGGTCGACGACGCCATCATCGCCATCGAGATGATGGTGGTGAAGATGGAGGAGGGTTACAGCCGTCTGTCAGCCTCGGCCTATGCCTGGAGTCACACGGCGGCCCCCATGCTGTCGGGCACCTTGGTGACCGCGGTTGGCTTCATGCCCAACGGCTTTGCGCGGTCTACTGCCGGCGAATACACCAGCAACATGTTCTGGATCGTCGGCATCGCGCTGATCGCATCCTGGGTGGTTGCGGTGTTCTTCACACCCTACCTCGGCGTCAAGCTGCTCCCGAACTTCAAGACGGCGGAAGGCGGGCACGAGGCGCTGTACGACACGCCGCGCTATAACCGGTTCCGCCGAACCCTCGGGCGCGTCATCGCGCGCAAGTGGTGGGTCGCAGGTTCTGTCGTTGGATTGTTCGTCCTGTCCGTGCTCGGCATGGCTGTGGTGAAGAAGCAGTTCTTCCCCATCTCGGATCGGCCGGAGGTGTTGGTCGAGGTGCAGATGCCCTACGGCACGTCGATCAGCCAGACCAGCGTCACGGCCGCCAAGGTCGAGGCCTGGCTGGCCAAGCAGGCGGAAGCCAAGATCGTGACCGCCTACGTGGGACAAGGCGCGCCGCGCTTCTACTTCTCGATGGCGCCGGAGCTGCCCGACCCGTCGTTCGCGAAGATCGTGGTGCGGACCGACAACCAGAACGAGCGCGAGGCGCTGAAGCACCGGCTGCGCCAGGCCATCGCCGACGGCCTGGCGCCTGAGGCCCGCTTGCGAGTCACCCAGCTCGTGTTCGGTCCCTACTCGCCGTTCCCAGTGGCCTACCGGGTGACGGGGCCCGACCCTGATGTGCTGAGGAAGATCGCAACCGAGGTCCGCCAGGTGATGGACGCGAGTCCCATGATGCGGACGGTCAATACGGACTGGGGCACGCGCACACCGACGCTGCATTTCACGTTGCAGCAGGAGCGTCTGCAGGCCGTGGGACTGACGTCCAGCTCGGTCGCGCAACAGCTGCAGTTCCTGCTCAGCGGAGTGCCGGTCACCATGGTTCGCGAGGACATTCGGACGGTCCAGGTGGTCGCGCGCTCGGCCGGCAACGTGCGGCTTGACCCAGCACGAATCGGCGACTTCACGCTGGCCGGTGCCAACGGCCAGCGCATCCCGCTCTCGCAGGTTGGCGTCATCGACGTGCGCATGGAAGAGCCCGTCATGCGCCGGCGTGACCGCATGCCCACGATCACGGTCCGCGGTGATATCGCCGAAGACCTGCAACCGCCAGACGTATCCACGGCCATCACGAAGCAGCTTCAGCCGATCATGGACAAGCTGCCGAGTGGCTACAAGATCGAGCAGGCCGGCTCCATCGAGGAATCGGGCAAAGCGACGGTCGCGATGCTGCCGATCTTCCCGATCATGCTGGCCGTCACGCTGCTGATCCTGGTGCTGCAGGTCCGCTCGCTGGCTGCCATGGTGATGGTCTTCCTGACCAGCCCGCTCGGTCTGATCGGTGTGGCGCCCACATTGATCGTGTTCCACCAGCCTTTTGGGATCAATGCGCTGGTGGGCCTGATCGCGTTGTCGGGCATCTTGATGCGCAACACGCTGATCCTGATCGGACAGATCCATCAGAACGAGCAGGCCGGCTTGCCGCCCTTCCAGGCGGTGGTCGAGGCGACCGTGCAGCGGGCTCGTCCAGTGATCCTGACGGCACTGGCGGCGATCCTCGCTTTCATTCCGCTGACCCACTCGGTCTTCTGGGGAACTCTGGCCTACACGCTTATTGGTGGCACGTTGGCGGGCACGGTCCTGACGCTCGTGTTCCTGCCGGCGATGTACTCGATCTGGTTCCGCATCCGGCCAGGCGGAGAAAGGGCGGTGACCGGCGCTTCGCCGGCCAGCCATGCCCAGGTGGGCGACTTGCCCTGCCCCATCAGCTGACCTGCCAGCCGCTGCGCGGCCAACAGCGGCACCCACACAACGAGGCATCGCGCCTGCTGCGCCAGGCGCGAGGCCGCGCTTCGCCCTCGTTCACTTGATCAAGAAGAGATTTCCATGAACAACCCACCTGTCGTCCTCGTCACTGGCGTTTCGTCCGGCATCGGCCTGTCCACGGCCAAGAAATTCGTTGCCGGCGGAAGCCGCGTCTTCGGAACCGTGCGCAAACTCGCCAAAGCCCAACCGCTAGCCGGCGTCGAGCTGGTCGAAATGGACGTCCGCAACGACGCCTCGGTGCTCGCCGGCGTGCTCGACGTCATCAAGCGTGCCGGTCGCATCGACGTCCTCGTCAACAACGCTGGCTTCAACATGGTCGGTGCGGTGGAAGAGACGACGCCCGCCGAGGCGGCCTCGCTCTTCGACACCAACGTGCTTGGCGTCCTCAGGGTCTCGCAGGCGGTGCTTCCGCACATGCGGGCTCAGCGACAGGGCCGCATCATCAACGTGAGCTCGGTGCTGGGCTTCTTGCCCGCGCCTTACATGGGCCTCTACGCGGCGTCCAAGCATGCCGTCGAGGGCTTGTCGGAGTCGCTGGACCACGAAGTGCGCCAGTTCGGCATCCGCGTGACCTTGGTCCAGCCCTTCTATACGAAGACCAACCTCGAAGCCAACTCGCCGCTGGCCGCGACCTTGATCGATGCCTACGACCGGGAGCGCAACGCCGTGCTGCATGCCATACCCGCCAGCGTGAGTGCGGGCGACGAACCCGAGAAGGTGGCCGACACCATCGTCGAAGCGGCATTCGGGCCCTGGCGGATGCGGCGCACGCCGCAGGGGCAGGCGGCCCTGCTGAGCAAGTTGCGCCGCTTCATGCCGGCCGGCCCAGTCGACAAGAGCCTGCGCAAGCAGCTTGGTCTGGGCTGAGCCAGCGCCAGAGCGGATTCACCCCGGCAAGGCCCTTGCCGGGCAGCGCCCCGGTTGGGGCAAACCTTGAAGGAGTCCAACCATGAAGACATACCTGGGCATCACTCTCCTGGCGGTGCTCGCCGCGCTTGCCGGCTGTGCGGGTCCGGTCGACAAGAAGTCGTGTGACGCACCCAACATTCAGCGAGAGCTCAGCTACACGCCCCCGGGCTGCGAGCAGACCTCCTGATCTTGAACGTGGCCCACGCGAGCCGTCGGCCCTTCAGCAAAACAACCATCGGGGACAAACATGAACATTCGCACTCGCGTCGGCCTGGTGGCCGCGCTTTCGGTGTGTGCATTCGGGGCCAACGCTCAAGCGATCCTGACGCTGTACGGGAATATCGACACCGCCGTCGACACGACGCACAAGACGACGGGCAGCACCGGCTCGCCCACAGGAGCATCCGCCGCCCTGATTTTTCCGCCTGGCAGCGCCGGCACGAGATCACGGGTGACGCCGAGCCTGTCGCGCACCAACACCTTGGGCTTCAAGGGGCGCGAGGATTTGGGCGGCGGATATGCGGCAGGCTTCGTCCTGGAATCGCAACCGGGCAGCGACGACGGCACTCTGTCCCAGGACGGGCGCTTCTTCGGCAAGCAGGCCATGGTGTACCTGACGACGCCCGCTGGCGAGGTTCGCCTGGGACGTCAGTACGCACCAATCTTCTTTTCCTTCGCGGCCGGTACACCTGATGGCCTCGCTGGAACCGATCTGTTCACCGCCGGCCTGGTCACCAACACGCTGCAGATCAGGCAGGACAACCAGATCAGCTACTGGGCTCGGGTCGGTGGTTTTGCGGCAGCCATCTCCTACAGCCCTAACGCGGGCGTCTCGCGCATCGTGAGCCCGGCGCGCGGCAGCGCGGTGACGGCATCCACGGGTTCCATGCTGGGGGCCGCCGGCGCGGGCGCCGAAGCCTCGGGTTCCGAGTCCGGCGGAAAGCGAGGCCGCTCTGGCGGTCTGTTCCTCGCCTACACGGCGCCGACGTTCAGCCTGAGCGCTGGCTTCCACTACAACGAGTTCGACGTCCCCGTGCTTTCGCAGGGCGGCTCGATCTTCGAGCTGGATCGCTACTGGGGCTTCGCGCTGTCCGGAAAGTACATGCTGTCGGTCGATGGCCCGTCGCTGCATGCGATGTATCACGAGGGACGCTACTTCGATGGCGACACCCTGAACCTGCCCGGGCAACCACCGCTCAAACTGCCTGGCGCCGGCGGCTTCGACCCGAAGATTCAAACCCTCGTCGTCGGCGCGCGAGTTCCTGTCGGCAACTTCGTCTGGATCGGCGAGGCCGGCGAGAGTCGCTTCACGAATTTCACCCGTGGCAAGAACCTCGGTATCTCGTTGGGTGTGGACTACCAACTGTCCAAGCGGACGGTGCTCTATTCGCGGTTGGCGGTCGCTGAGGACCGGCAAGGCAACGTGCTACCTATCGTGGGCGTGACACCAACGGGTGCGCGGCCGATCAATGTTTCTGGCGGCCCCGACGCGATTCTCGCCGCGCTGGGACTGCGTGAGACGCCGGCCTTCAACGGCGTCGGCATTTCTCCGGACGGAAGGTCCAGCATCCTTGCCTTCGGGATCCGTCACAGCTTCTGAGCTGAGCCAGTTCCACCTCGGCACTCCCGGCTTTGGCGCGTCGAGGTGTTTTGGAGCGTTGGAGTTGACAGCTATGCCGGAGTGACGAGCGACCGCCTCGTGTCAGCCAGCGAGCGTTCGCCGGCACAAGTCGATCGGCAGCACCCGCTGTAGAGCTGCCGTGCGCCGTCTCCAACTGACCAGCAGCAGTGGGTCGAAAGCTGACCCTGAATGCCCTCTTAGGCGCCCCCGCAATCAGTCACCGCAACGTTGGCGTTCGCCCCGCTTACACCATGCGCCGACGTGCTGGTCGCGGATCTATGTGCTGGCTGTTGGCATCCATCTGCGTGAGGCGGACATCACTCAAGCGCGGATCGATTCCAGATAGTCCACCGCCAAATTCGCCAGCGCCCGCACGCCCACTTCCAGCGCGCGCTCGTCCACCACGAAACGCGGTGAATGGTTGGCGTAGGCCTGGGCCGGGTCGATGTCTGGCGGCGTGACGCCGACGAAGAAGAACAGGCCGGGGATGAGCCGCTGGAAGAACGAGAAGTCTTCGGCGCCGGTCACTTTGGGCACGACCTCGATGCCCATCGGGCGCGGGCCGGTGCTGGCCACGTGCGTCAGCGTGGGCAGCATGGCTTCAGTCAACGCCGGGTCGTTATGCGTGACGGGGTAGTTCTTCGTGATGCAGACCTGGCAGCTCGCGCGCGACGCGGTGGCGATGCCCTCGGCCAGCTGCGTGACGCGCGCGTGGATGTCGTTGCGCATGCCCTCGTCGAAGCTGCGGATGGTGCCGCGCATCTCGACGGCATCCGGGATGATGTTCTCGCGCACGCCGCCCTTGATGGCGCCGATGGTGACAACGGCCGGCTCGCGGTTGAGGTCCAGCGTGCGGCTAACGATGGTCTGCAGGCCAAGCACGATCTGCGCCGACGTGACGATGGGGTCCACACCCAGCCACGGCGCTGCGCCATGCGTCTGCTTGCCGCGCACGGTGATTTTGAGCCGGTCGCTGCTCGCCATCGTCGGCCCCGGTCGGTAGCCGATGACCCCGACCGGCTGGCGCGACGTGACGTGCAAGCCGAAGATGGCGCTGGGCGTGGGGTGCTCCAGCACGCCCTCCTTGATCATCAACGCAGCCCCGCCCTCCTCGCCCTCGGGCGGCATCTCCTCGGCGGGCTGGAAGATGAACTTCACGCTGCCCGGAATCCGCTCCCGCAGCCCGGCCAGGATGCTGGCCACGCCCATCAGGATGGCGACATGGCAGTCGTGCCCACAAGCATGCATGACGCCCAC
>JACCDO011290016.1_pt1 | contig 22546 bp, 11 predicted proteins | sample 7446101 | NCBI WGS metagenome assembly JACCDO01 (sample SAMN15323440, study PRJNA562643) | freshwater metagenome | isolation source: river surface water | place: USA:Blue River Watershed | collected 2017-08-16
TGGATGTTGTTGGTGATGATATGGATTCACAATTTGTCACAATAAATTCTTTCTTTCTTCCAAGTTTCTTGAACCTTCAAAGGCCGGTTTAAGGAGGCAGGTTGTGGTCAGTTGGTGTAACAGATTGGCATCGTCTAGTGTGTCGTGGTGTGCTGCTCTGAGAGAAAGAGCGCGATATCACTCGGCAGGCTCTCGCAGTACCACACAACCCACGAGTAAGAGATTCAGAGGTTAAGTGAAAGAGGTAAATTGCCACTACAATAATTACATTCTTCTCTACAAACTGTCACTATATACATACGCAATTGCACGCAGAGCGAGTAGGTCTCTTCATCCCCCCGATGGATATAGTTTGCTACACGCGATAGCGGTGAAGTATTCCCTAAGAACCTCGTACTCCTCGGCTCGCAGGTCCTTTTCTTTGCTGCTCACGAACTCGACTAATATATGAAACACCTGATTCTTGGCAGTATCCTTGTCACTAAGGGCGTCATAGTGCAGAAGTTTTTGCACAAAAAGCGTCCAATCATGCAGAAACCTTTCCTCGCACACGTCGGCACACACCTCAACTCTAGATACCGCATGCCGCATCTTAGCTTGGATGTACTTCAGCATATGCGGCAAGAAGCAGTTCATGTCACTCAACACGTACTCTAATTCCAGATATAATTGCTTGTCGTACTTCAATTCGTTCAAATAAAACAATTTTATTCTATTTTTAGTCACGGAATTAGCTTGCATTTCTACGAGGCAGTTAAAGAAACCAACCTGCTCATAGAAACTGGCGGCTATAAAGTTATCAAAATGCTTTAAATCGTGCAACAGAAACTCTAATGCGTCTTTTTCATGCTCTATGATAGCATCACTATGGCTACTGCCTACAGCTGCCTGTCCGCCCATGTAATGTAGATATGATACGTGTTTATTCAACAACTCGTGCCTTTCTTTGAATAACGTGACCACTCTTGTACCATGGGACTGCATTTCGAGCACTTGCATTGGGTTTGGGATGTGAAATAGTAAAGTTGGCTTTCTGATACCTTGATTGTGGGATTGACATTTCTCTTGGACCATCCAATTGATAATTTGTCGATTGACATAATTATCTTGGTTTTTACGTATCCCATTTAATGTATATTTTGTGTATATATCACTTATCTTGATCTCGTGTATCTCCAACTTCATTTTTTTTGAGAGGTATGCTCCGTCCAACAGATCAACACCATCAACTAATCCAGGTATTGTCGCCAATTTTATACTCTGTGCTTCAATAATTTCTGTGGAATTATGCACAGTACATTTATACTTCCCGCCCAAGTATTTCTTTTTGTTACTTGAGAGAAGCAACAAGATGTATATTGCAACAAATTCTGAGTCTTGTATAATATGTTTAGCATGGAGTGATGATAGTTCATTGATTACTGGGCAGATCACATCTGCGTTGAAGGTTATCTCCTCTGCCATGGTGCGTCTAGCATATAATCAGACACAAGGAATGAAAAGGTAAGAAGGTGAGAAGGTACCAAATAAGAATCTTCTTCTCCTTAGTTTCTGCGTGAAGAATATATGAGGCCCTTGCGGTGTACCGGTGAAGTACATGTGACTGCACTTTGCAGACGCAGGTACCGTAAACTAGCTGGATGGAGCAATCACTGTCCTGGCCAATCTCTACCAGTTCGTCTCTCTACTCTTCCCATTTCTTTCTCCTCAAATCGTTACCACCTTTAACTTTCCAGGAAACGGCCTCCGAAGATCCACCGCGTATCATTGGAAGTGAAGGGTGACAACGCCCCAGCGTCCTTTGAGTTGCAAAGTTTGATTAATCGAGGAATAAATTCTATAAAATGCAATATTTTTATTATTTGATGTTAGCATCATTGGTGTTGGTGATATCAGCCCAACAAGTTGTAGACGTAACAGAGGCGACCTTTGATAGTATTGTTGATGGATCAACGAATGTATTGGTGGAGTTCTTTGCACCATGGTGTGGACACTGTAAGAATTTAGCACCAGAGTGGAAGTTGGCAGCTGAAACATTTCAAGCAGATGATGCTATTATATTCGCTGCTGTTGATGCCACTGAAAATTCTGCACTAGCACAAAGATTTGGTGTAAAAGGTTATCCAACAATTAAATTTTTCCCAAAAGGCTCCACTACGGCAGAGGAATATGACGGTGGCAGACAAGCAGATACTATTATCAAGTGGGTGAATACAAGAGTTGGTACTTCAAGAAAATTAAAACAAGTTCCATCTGCTGTTACAACATTAACTTCTAGTAATTTTGACAAAGTTGTCTTGGGATCGAAAGCAGCATTAGTTGAATTCTATGCTCCATGGTGTGGTCATTGTAAAAGTCTTGCACCAAAATATGAAAAATTAGCTCAAGTATTTGCTGGTGATAGTGATGTAGTTATTGCCAAGTTAGATGCGACTGAAGAGAATGAGATATCAACGAAATACGGAATTACTGGATTCCCAACCCTCAAGTTCTTCCCTGCGGGATCCTCAGAACCAATTAACTATGAGTCAGAGAGAGAGCTTGAAGCTATGGTGCAATTCATTAATGAAAAAGCTGGTACATCCCGACTTCCAGACGGTACTTTACTACCTACAACTGGTAGAATGACCGAGTTAGATGACGCGATCAAGGCGGCAAATCACCATGTCGATGCTGCGCTAGTAGAGCAGCTCAACAAACACATCACCTCGTTAAGTGACAAGAAAGCTATCGAATATGGTAAAATTTACCTATCCGTTGCTGAGAAAGTTATTAGTAAAGGAGCCGATTATGTAGCCAAGGAGATCACTAGATTGCACAACATGATCAAGTCCCCCAACGTCGCCCCAGCTTCCAAAACCAATTTCCAATTGAAGCAAAATATCTTAAATGCATTTATGAAAGAATAAGATGTAATTAACAATTAAGAACACAAATACAAAACCTTTCGCTGTCTGCTTATCCCTGCGCCTTGGCAAAGCCCAACTTGGTGTTGAATAGCAGCGCCCCCCATAGTGCTAGAAGTAATGGTGTAACGATGAGAAGTGACTGCAATACAATGGTACCACCGTCGCTACTGGTGTCACTGAACATGGACAAGCCGATTGGAGCTATCAAACCACAGAATAGTGAAGCCATAAGTCCGGGGAATAGGCGGTTAGTGGACAAGCCTGTGCTCACCAGCAAGCGCTCCCATGTTGTATATATAAAAGGAGAGAACATCACTTTTCTAAAGCTATCTAGCTGTGGATTCACTAATGATCCTATCGATGCTGCGCGATGGAACAGCATGGGGTATGGTGCATACCGTGTGTCGGGGAACAGCAATGCCATCACGTTAGGGATTGCTTCGGTATAACCATATTGTTTATGGTGATTCAATATTTTTGTTACACCAGATTTAGAGATAATATATGCAGAAGTTCCAACTGCTGTTCCTACATCGGTGTACATTTGCACAATATTTTGGGTGTCTGATTTCATTAAGTTTAGTCCCGGGACGTACATCATGTAACCCAAATGAAAAGCATCCCATTTTCCATAATCATTCATATTTTTGATAAATTTACTAACTGATTCCACAGTACTTACATCGTGTCGTGATGTTACTTCTAGATTGTCCTCTAATATTAGTACACTATAATTTGGTTTATTCTTGTATTTGTTATTAATCTCGTCTAGTACTGCAATATGCGATGTGTAACAGCCCCGCACACGATCTTCATTATCAGGAGGAAATACCTTGACATTAACGCGATCCCAAATTCCCACATCAATCAACTGTTCTTTGGTGTGCTCCAGGCGCTGATTTCCATTTAAAGAGGTAGTAATAAGATAGACACCATCAAGAAAAGACCAATCAGCAGTTGTCTGCATATCCAACGACCTGTGAGAATGGAAACTCTTACTGCTTCTTATATCTGATGGTTGCAATGACCGTTTCATACGAACGCCATGGAATGCTAACCCGCGGATACATAAGCAGCTCAAAATTATACCAAGTAAGAGATTTTGCAGCATTCCCAAGTACGCCATTCACAGACTGACGTGATGGCAGACTGATGCATGTGCACGCAACAGTGCATCACTACGGCCGCATCGGTACCGTTCTCTGATTCGAAAGTATTCTAAAGGGCTACTAGTGGAGTTCGTTAGTAAGTGGCAAGTGCAGTATTCAGTGGTTTGGATTTGGGCAGATTTGTTAGCTGCTCCTAAGTCTAAGCAGCACACGACCTTGTTTAAGGGACGGTACCGGTGCACTATGAGGTACCTCATGGCATGAGGCTCATGCATGCAATGCAATGCAAATAATTGCAATTTGACAACAAAGTTGTTGTTGTGCAAGCAGTGATCGGACAGGAAAGGAAGAGTTAGTTGCTTACAAAGATAATGGGTCTCACTTTGTGGGTATTGATTTCCGTATGGTTGCTTCAATTGGTTTCAGGAGATTATCCCAGAAATATTAAAAACGTCGTATCCAAATTGACATCGTGTACACAAAATGCTTTACGGAAGCAAGAATCCAGAGTTCAAGTGGAACTTCCACCTGGTGCTGCATTCGGCGTTGAAACTAAGAAAGCGCAGACAGATAATGATAAAGTAATGCAAAGTAACAGAGAGATTGCACTACTATATTGTGAAATGTTCAAAGTTATATCTGGTACATCTACTGTGTTATTCCCTACAGAAAACGAAGCATCAGTTGCGCGTAATATGTGGGGTAGTAAGTTCAGTGGGAAAGTATTATCAATTGATGTAAAACCTTCGAAGGGAATGGGTAAATTGAGATCTCGTAAATTTTCTGCTGAGGAACAAGAAGCTGCATTATTGGGCACGGATGGTGTATATGTTCCAGATGAAACGGAGTTATTATTAATTGTTGGTCCTCTGATGAAAGATTATAAGAAAATTAAGAAATTACATGGTAAATTTGGCGATGGTACTTTATTTATCTTAATAAACCCGTACTTGGACGCCGCCGTGCAGCTGACCAAGTCGTTGGACGACGAAACGAAGGAGACGATCGAGTGGATCGACCAGACTTTCACGAACGTATTTACTTACAAGCCCCCAGTAGCGGAAGGAGTAGTGGGTAAGGACTTGCTGTTGTATCATGAGTACGACGGCAAATGGCTGCTTGCTGAGAAAACGGTGGACAAGGGATTACTTGGCATGGAAAGCGTTACATTCAAAACTATTCTGGAAAGTGACAAGAAACCTGACAAGATGAGTATCTCGAGCGCAGCGAAGGGGCAGCAGGGATGAAGACGAGGTGAATCTTTTTGTTTTATTTGTTCAGATTATACTTATACAGTCATTACTACAACTCTTTCAACATATTTTTCAATTTATCTATTCCCAGTTTTCTCATTAATTTTATGTTATTCTTCCAAATTGCTTCCGTATCTCCATAGGCATCAATCGCTTTTGTCACCTAGGTGGTAAGTTAGTGAGTGTGTGAGCAAGATAGTGAGTGAGTGAGTAAGAATCACCTCATCAACTAGTAATAGATGAATTATACTATGTGGGGAGCGGTTAGTGTAGTTGTCCGCGCTGTCTTCATCGGAGTCGGCAAACACATATAACGGATGGAACGATGCCACTTGTATTCGTTTATCCAACTTGTTTTCCTCAAGTAATGCATCAATAATATTACATAATTCTAAAAAATTTGAAAAATTGTCGTTAAATTCTGGCAATACTATTAGTGTAGTAGGTGATTTGCCATCAATCATATCTTGTGCTTCACGAAGTATGTCATTACACAAATCGACTGACTCCGTGTTAGACTTATTTATATGCTTTCTATTTACAACGATATTCATAGTTTTTAGAACACCACCAGAAAATGGACATAGATTTAAACCATACACAAAAGTGCGTACCCAATTCGTAGTAATTCTAACAATCTCTTGGTCTTTCTCTTGAACAGAATTCTTGGTTGAATACCTGCAACCTAAAGTGCGAATTGCACCATGACGCTTGCAAGGTATTGAAGAAATAACGTTTCTACTTCTGAGTAGCATCGAATGCGTCCTATTCGATACAAGCACTGCTAACCAAACAACTAAGAGGGCGAGCAGCTTACACGTACACAGACCTTCAAAGGAAGGTTTCAAATTTGGTTCCCTTTTTCAGGCTGAAAATTCAGCGAAGCGAAATGCTGGGACCGGGGTGTTGACTTTCCCTGCCACGATTCTTCTCTTTCGTTAATTAAATAGTGCTCGAGTAAGGCATATTGGGTGCTCCAAATAAGATTTAATGAGCCGCAGCAAGACGAAAGTGCCATCGAAAGCTGTTGTTCAATAAAGGTACGTAGTTCTACCGGTATGAGTACCACTTCTCAAAACAACAAGGTCCTTGTTACAAGGAAGGAAGGGAAAGGGATATGTTCGCGAGGATCGTGAGCCTGAAGGATAGAGGCAACGATGCCTTCAATCGCGCTAGTCGTATGAGCGAAGATGCCTTTGGTTACGAGTCATTGCTCCAAAATGCTTGCAGCCAATACGGAGAGAGCCTTCAGAGCATGCTTGAGTACGAGGTGCAAGGAGTGGCTGCACAAGACGAAAGCGAGTTCACTCGAATGAAAATGGTTATCTTCTTGAATTTAGCAATGGCTAATTTAAAGTTAAAAAATTTTGATGGATGTAGAAAATGTTGCAATGTTTGTTTATTATTTTGTACCAAACCATACTTACTGTTGCAACTCTATGATAGTGAATTGGCAGTTTCACTGAATGATGGGGAAGATATCATAGTCAAAGAAGATGAATTGGGTTCTATAAATGCTGATTATATTGACATAGCAGTGAAGGCATTATACAGACGAGGTAAAGCATTGGAGAATGTGCTATCCAACACCGCATTGGTCTCGTATCAACTTGCTCTACTATTGTCCCCCAAATCAGAACTAGTGCTAGAAGCCTTGTCTGATCTTAAGAATAAGGTTGGAGATCATCCTGAAACAGTATTTACAGCGAAGAAAGTTTCATTACCTACATTAGAACCATTGGAAACAGCTGCTATAACAGTCAACGGCGGTCGTCTCAGTGCTGTCGATGGATATTGGTCTCAGAACAAAGTCGAGGCCAAGCTAACTGTCTCATTAGATGGGTTAGTCATGGCAGCGGATCGACGATACAGAAAACAAGTGGGCAGTTCAACTGGAGCATATCAACTATCAAAAGTGGAGTTCGAGGAAATGAGCTTGCGCATTTTCTTCAACGACTCTTGCTTGTTTGACTTGGAATTGGAGTATATGATAATCCCTGACCTATGCAGCTGGCAAGTAGGCAAAGTGGGTGCTAGCAGCACCGATGAATACTTGATTATTTTCCTGAGCAAGCAGAAATCTTTCGAGCAATTCGAGGGCTGCGAGTACTGGGATCGGGTGTTTCGGGTCGAGGATCCCATAGCGACAACAGACTTTATAGAAATGTAACAAGTGTAAAAAGTGTGAAATTGAGCTATTTACTGTCTACTTACAAATATTCTAACAACTGCTGCTTCTACGCTCAACTATTTACAGGGTCGCAGAGGAGTTGATACTACTGTCTAGCTGTTCACTACTTGTTCTGGTTCTAGTTACATTTTTTAATTTCTTGCCGATGAGATAGTGATCGTCTCTGAGCTTGCGGTATAGCGAGCATACGGACGCGTCTATCATCGGGTACAAAGTGCTCGTTGCGCTTATCAAGATCAATACTACCACTGCAAGCTGCAATGTTTTCAGACTTATCTCATTCGACATCTTAGTGGCAACCAAGTCAGCGGCAATGCTGCTAGGGTTGCAGTAGACGAGTAGTCTTGAGGCCATAATTAACGCGAAGACTGTTCCCATCATGGTTAGTCCGTGATACACGACCACGCTCATCATGGGCTTGAGCACCAACCTCTTGACTGCAGCCATTCTTCTTTCTTCTCTTTCCCAAAAGCTTGTGTTTGTAGTATTGTACACGAATGGACGAAGGGTCTCCACGCGCACCTCGGTGAGGTACTGTTGCACCGCAACCATGCCGCTTCTAGCGACCATGCGATCGACTGCATTCGACAGGACGCATGAGAATATAATTGCTAGAACCAACGAGCCTTTGAAGTAGGCGCAGAGGTGATGCTTCCAATTCAATACATCCGATGCACTGTTAACCATGAAGACCTGCACCACCCAACCTACGCACAGCTCACTCAGAATAGACGCTCCAACACAATAGCTTAGTAACGACGCCGTGCTCTTGGGGATAGACAGCAGCTTGTCGATACACACGTTTATTGAGTCCCAGTTGAATGACGTCAAGGTTGAAGTTGCGGAAATACAAGTGATGATGCCGAAGATAAATAGTAACGGATCGTGGCGTAACCAGATAGGTAGTTGCAACACGCGGAATACTACTCTGCCAATATTAACTGGAGCAAAAAATATACCCACAACACCAGCTGCGATAACCAACCACGACAAGACAAAGAAGAGTAGAATGCGCAGCTGCCAATAAGTTGGATATATTCTCGGGGCCACAAGACGCTCTTCTGCTGACTTCTCTTCGGTTCCCCAAGCCCAGCGACTGATGACTTGCGCGTTCCTCGCGTCCCATCCGTTAGGTGGACGAATCATTGGTCTATCGACGATCGGGACTCCATTTTCATCGCGTTCAACTTCATGCACAATTCCACTTATACCAGGTGGTGCGAGGGGTCTCATGGGTAACGGCAGCAGGAGTCGCGTCAAGCCGAGTGCCTTGGATATCGTCACCACCCAAGCATGCTGTAATTTACCGATCACATTTTTATGTTTGTCTAATACCGTTAAGAAGACAATATGCGCAACGGTCAGCTCAAGAGGGATCTGCAGCTCAGGTATGATGTACCACGTAGTGAAGGAGGCTTCCGCGGGTCGCAACAAAGAGCAGAAATTCAACGCATCCATGACATGCTGCAACACAAATGAATACTTGTTGCACAGATACATGGGGACAAAGATAAACAACACCAGTAGTAGCAGGTACACCAACATCGAGGCACATATGCGGCGTATGTGCGTGACCATAGACTCGTTCATAAGGGACGAAAGCAAGTCGATATGGGGCTCTTGTGGCCTTATGGCTTGAGCCAACAGATCCGGATGCAGGACTTCACGAATCTGCAAGACGGATAAAGTCACGGTTAACATGTAGGAGATACCGACCACCCACACAAAGGAAATGGCGCCCACCAACTGCTTGGCTGCGAACTGGATCCACACCTCGCGTGAGTAGTTCAGGTACATGTTGAAGGAAGCGAGCACTATACTACCTAACCAAATTGGGAGGACAAAAATTCTAATAAATAACAAAATCCCGACTTTGGTTATGGAGGACAAGCTCCTCATGACGTCCGACATCACCAAGACCGTTGGGTGCTTGAGGTACATCTTGATGAATTGCACCAGGTAGTGCACTATGAAGATAGAGGCGAATACGGTGGTGTATCCGAGGCCAACGTACAAGATGTCGTTGCAACGCAGCGCGTTGCTGCTGTCGTCGGATAGGTTGTTCACTTCAATCAGTATGTCTTTGATGAAGAAGAAAGCCACTAGGTGCACCTTGACGTAGCTATCAATGTTGTAGCGCAGCAGCAGAATGTAAACGGCTTGTCCAATCATATACGGCGCAGAAGCAAACACGCCGATATACAAACCGTTGAAGGCAACTAACCATAGCACGTTGCGCAATAATAAGTGAAACGGCTCGCGCAGACCCAGCACGTCGTCTAGCGGCAGCCTGATCTCGCGGTCAGGAATGTCGTCGCCCCACGCATCAAAATCGTTGATGAAGTCGTTGTTGAAACCCGCCTGGTCGTTCACTTCTGGCGCGCGGTTTTGGTTTGGATTATCAACCAACTCCTCCGGCTCATTCACGAAATTAGCAAAATTGAAGTTGTTTCCGCCGTTGACGTCCGCATTAACGGGCGCGGCTGCATCCACACCTGGCTCGACTACTATGTTTTCGTTATTGTTTTCTACATTCAGCGGGTCTACATTCGCCTCGACTACATTTGGCTCGACTACGCGCTCTTGATTATCTACATCCCTAAGTATTGGGTCAGGCTGCGGGTTAGGCTGCAAATTAGGCTGTGGATTCAGGGCAATTGGTTCGTCTACATTTCCGTTGATATTTCTGGCATGTAACAAGTCTCTGTTCTCCTCGTTGTTGTTGTTGTTGTTGTTGATAAATGCGGGATTGATGGCGGGCTGCCGTCTGGGTATATTTCTCGCATTTCTTAGGCCGCCAACTCGCGGTGCGGGTCTGCGCCTTCTGTTTCTGCGGACTTGTCCCGGATCATTAAGCTCGTTATTCCAATGAAATCGAAGGAAATCTGCAAATGACATTAAAACAATAAATGATAACGCGATAACGAGTACTAATATCAAGCCTTCGATGATGTCCAACTTGATGTTATGCGGCAAAATTCTGTCATTCAAATGTCCGATAAAGTTGGAGCGAATCCAAAATCTATACAACCAATTAGTGTTCAATGGTGCTACTACGATCCATAAGCCTATAGCCCATATAATTTTCAATGTTAAAGGTAAAAATTGATATACTACTTTGTTCCATATAGTTTTTAAGAGTAAATGTAATGGTAAAATATCGGGAGCATCGGGGGCATACTCGGGTAAAAATTCATAACGTTGTGAACACACTTCACATGTGTCCTTTCGTGAATGTTGTAACCATGACTCTAAGCAATCTTGATGAACCAACCCAATACTACCACTACATAAACATGGAGTATACAATGGTTTTTCAACAGTAGCACCAGATCGACACACACGGCACTCTGCCTCCTCGTCTGCTGTATTACCCGCAGGTTCGTTCAACTCCTCCGCACGTAGCGGGACAGTAGGAGAGTCCATTTGACACGTAACCGATGAATAATTTGTTCACAAGTCAACAAATAATTCACTCGCTCACTCCTCTTCAGTCAAGACGACCGATCACTCGATCAAGTGTGACTTCTCCCTTTCTTTTGAACTGTCCTACGAGTCACTAGCCGGTTCCTTCTTTTTCCGGTAGAGTAGAGAGGAATATTTCTTGCGTTTGTATTGAAGTTGTAGAGGAAGAGTAAGAAACAATGTTAATGCAATTGATTCAAAAGCTAGATATGATCTCTATTCGCAGTCATTTAGTGGTATAGTATATCTTTTATACCCGAAAGAGCTATGCAGCATAGCAAGTAGCTGCTACTTCTCGCTCACGTTTCTTGTAGTAGCTTATAACAGTAGTTAAGATTAATTAATGAAGCCCTAACAAAGTGCAAGTCCGAAGTGTCGAAATTCGAATTCGAATTCTTGAAGAAAAACGAGAACAAACAACACACTTCGTTAACAAAACACTCACAAACAAAAAGAAAATGACTGCAAAAGGAGGCAAAGGAGGCAAAGGTGGCAGAGGCAAGTCCGATGGAACCAAAAATTTAACAAAGTCTGCCAAGGTATGTGTAATGTTTTCACCATTTGAAACTAATTTTTTAATTATTATCATTATAACTTAAATATTTGTTGTATATTCCTCACTTATCTGCGTATTTAGGCTGGATTACAATTCCCAGTTGGTCGTATTGCTCGTTTCTTAAAGAAGGGTAGATATGCTAGTCGCATTGGTGGTGGAGCTCCAGTTTACCTTGCATCTATCTTAGAGTACTTAACTGCTGAAATCTTAGAATTAGCGGGAAATGCTGCTCGTGATAACAAGAAAACCCGCATCGTCCCAAGACATATTCAATTAGCTGTCCGAAATGATGAGGAGTTAAACAAACTATTCGGTGGTGTTACAATTGCACAAGGTGGTGTTTTACCAAATATTCATGCTGTTCTTGTACCAAAAAGTACTGCAAAGGGTGATACACCAGTGAAGAGTCCAAAGAAAGGCAAAACCCCGTCACCAAGAAAGAAATCCAGTCAAACTGAATAATCAAATCAATTTTAATTCTTTCATTGATTGATTGATACGTCGTCAACACCAGCATACTATAGAAGTTAGGTTTAAACTGAAGCATTATCTCGATTTGTTTCTTAAGCACTTCAACTTCCCTGTTTTTGTTTTCTTTCTTTGATTCAACTACTTATTACAATCTATTTCTTCTCGTACCTCGAGGGTAGGGTTGGTTTTGATAGCCCACACAGCAAATAATCAAAAAAATCTCGCTATCGATGAAAGGAGAGCAGTAAACGCCAATCCGTGCATCAGGAGAAGAGACAATAAGAAACAGCAACGAGAGCGAAAGCGCTGGAGAAGCGTAGTTTCAAAAAATAAACAATAGAATTCAAGTATCTATCTACACAAGCGATATTATTTTTCAAGATAATTCTGTGTAGAAGAAGCGACAATATCAATATAATCAGTAATATATAGAGAAGTAGGAACGATGGGAAACAAAACGTCGACCAACCAAACACTGGATCTTCCTATTTATGAGCTACCAATAGCTATGCATACTCCAGAAAAAAGAGTTTGCTTTGGCGAGAGTGGGGCATGGCGACCAATAGCTAAGACGTCAGTTATTGATGCTATATTTCATATACCGTGTTTATGCGAGTGTATAATAACGGCGTCAATAGCAAATGGTATAAGTGAACAAGATAAAATGGCTATTGTACAATTACAACATTTATTCAATAATCGTGTTCGAGCTTCCCCTGGTGATATATCTTCATATGATAAATTTATAAATGCATTAAAATTAACCAAATATAAATTTAATGATGATGATCCAGCCGAGCTATTGAATGCTATAGCAAACTTAATAACAAATTGTATTCCTGATTTAAATGGAATATTTTTAGATCGTGTATTACGTACGGATGTATGTAATACCAGTATTAATAGCGTGAATATTCAGTTAAAACCGAATAAAGAAACGAATTTGAATTTGCAATTTACCCTAAATACTTGTTTTGATTTATCGAAAATAAAGACGATTCAAGCATCACCATCACCTGTATTGGTGATAACTACGAAGAGGCTACCACTGATCAAGGACGACCAGTACGATGGCAAGCTATATCCATTTGTATACCCAGAAAGTATACAGTTTTCCAATTATTTGTCAGAGCATAATTCGAGTATAGATAAGTTCAAGTACCAGTTACATGCTGTGATAGCGGAGTCTATCACGGATAGTACCAAATCACAAACATATTTTCGCACAGGTGTAGACTTAAGTTGGCATGAAGATGTCGACTCCACACCATCCAGAACAACTCTGGAGGATGTGCTAAGTATCGGTCATCACAAATCCTCGCAGTATGTTGTGCGAGTATTGATTTACATACAGTCAGACGTACCTAATAGATTGATCAACGCGTTGACGAAGAACATGCAAGATCCCAAAGGTGCAAGCAACAGAGATAAAGATAAATATAGCGATATGCCACCACTGGTGCATATTGACAGTGATGGGGCTGTGCTCATGGACGAGGACTCCTCGGGGTCAAGTGATGACTATGATGAAGATGACGATGATGATGATGACGACGATGACGATGATGATGAGTACGATGACTACTATGATGACGATGATGATGATGACTTCATAGACGAAGAGCGCTCGTCAATGTGTCAATGCCCTTCTTGTAGAAGAGAAAGAGAAAATCAAATACTAGAGCAACAGCGACTGCGTATTGAGAAAGAAGTTTCTGAACGAGCAAAAATGGAAAGAATTAAGAAGCAGATGACTCCTCGCACACCAGGTACTCGAAGTGTTCCATTTCAAGCACCTAGTAGGCAAAACCTGTATCGTGGCAGGGACAGCAAGCCGTATTACAAGGACATGTTTTACCAAACAATAACTTGTATGGACGGATATGCGAATAAGTCAATGGAGGAGCTGCGATTCGAGGACTATTGCATCGATTATCCCGAGTGGAAAGCTGTGAAGCAACGGTTGGATTTGGAAGTAATTGATCGCATTAGAGAAGCCACCAATAGAAATGAAATGGATAAAGATGAAACAGCAATGAGGAAGTGGGTAGCGGCAGCTGACAAAGCTTGGTCGTTATATGAAGGTGCACTCGGTACTTATAAAGAAAGTCTGTTTGAGCAAGCATATGAGTTATTCTCGCGCTCGTTGAAGACTTGTCACACTGGTCCTCACAGCGTCGGGTCTTATTATTATCGTGCGAAGTGTATCTGGGCTACTACTCGTGATTATGATCAAATTGTTGCGGATTGCGAAGCAGCTATTTTGATTCGACCAAAGCATGCTGATGCGCATTACTTACTAGGCAGCGCCTGCTCCAAGTTCACCAACAAACCTGTGGATTGGGAGAAGGTGAAGTTGCACCTACAGCTCGCGTATGACTATGATAAAACCATATTTGACAAAGATAAAGATGGCAATGACGGGTCCCGTGTCAACGAGTTGGAGCACGCAACGGAGCAAGCAACCAAGCAGCGCTTGGTTAACATGGCTGAATCCAAGAAAGTTGCGGGTAACTCTGCGTTGCAACGTTGTGCCTTCACCGAAGCAGAAAGGTTGTATACTGAAGCTATTGAGTTGGTTCCTAATGGTGAAACCTCGCATATATACTTCTGTAACCGTGCGGCGTCTCGTTGCGAAATTGCAATGAAGATTGAAGACGTGCGAGAAGCGTGTGTCGTCCTACTAAGTGCTATTGACGACTGCGATGCATCACTCGAGTTACTACCTACCTATACCAAAGCCAATTTCCGTCGTTATTTCTGTCGTGGTGCTTTGTCATATCTGAAGGAAAACTTGCCTGAGTCTCTACTCAACTACAACGCAGCTCTTGAGTTGGATCCAGCAAATCCCATTGTGAAGAATGAAGTACGTCGTGTCTCAACTGCCATTGAAGTCATCAAAGCAAAAGAAAAAGCTGCTGAAATTGAACGAGAAATGGAAGAGCGAGAGAATTTGCGTCTGTTGAATAAAGAAAAGGAGAAGAAATTGATGGAAGAGAAGCGCGCACGTGATGAGCAACTGCGTAAAGAGAAAGCTGAAAAGTTAGAAGCTGAAAAAGCCGAAAGAAATCGATTACGTTTAGAGCGTGAGCAAGCAAAGGCAGAGAAGGAAAAGCAGTTGGCTATAGAGAAGGAGCAAGAGAAAGAGCGCTTGCGAGCTGAGAAAGAGAAAGAGCGGTTAGCACGAGAACAAGAGAAGCTAGAAGAACGTGAGCGTAAACGTATAGAAAAGGAAAACGAACGTGAGAGATTACGACTTGAGAAGGAGCGAAAAGAGTTGGAGTTGATGCACGCATTGCAAAGAGAACGCGAGAAGAAGAAGGAATTTGCCGAGGAAATGAACCGAGTGAAGGAAGTCATGAAGCAAAGCACACCATCGGTTGTCAAGCCTGCTGCTCCAACTGTGAGTACTTCGGTAAGCACTGCTCCTTCAGCTGAGATCGAAGTCACTCCTGTTGAATCAATTGCTGTCTCATCCCATGTCAATGCGCCTCCTGTAGTTGCTACTCCTAGTGTCACTTCAATCGAAAAAGTGGATGACGCTCCTAAGAGTAAGGTCAACGACGCTGTTGTCTCGTCTACTGCTACTGTAAGTGCAGCTGAAAGTGAAGAGAAGATATCCGCTAAAGACAAGAAGCCTGTTGTTAACACAACTGGTTCTGTATTGAGCTCAATCGCGAAGACTCTCGGTGGCCCTGTCGTTACCAACGGCGCGGCAGTTAAAGCAGCACCAGTTGTCACTGCACCCAAAGTAACTCCTCCACCTCCTCCCGCGCCTACTATCGTCACCAAGTACATGAAATGTCCTGGTGCAAGAGTTGGTAGTGTCATTGGTGCGAAAGGTACTGTTATCGGTGACATCATGAAGCGAACTGGCGCGAAGGTTTCTATCAACCAGGACTATGCGGAAGGGCATCCTCGCAAGGTGGTTCTCACTGGCACGAATGAGCAGATCGATCAAGCCAAGATTTTGGTTGAAGTAGTGATTATTCACGGCCCACTAGCGTTGCAGAACAACGAGATCATCAAGGAATTCACTGCGAAAGCTGCAGGTGCGAAGACTGAAGTAGCACCTGGTGCGCCTTCCAGCAGCGTCACTCCTAATGTCAACACAACCGGCGTGGCGATGTTACCGCCAATGCCTGGCGCAAAAGCATCCGCTGTCACTGCTTCCGCACTGAAATCAGAGTTACCTTCTTGTTCCATCTGCAAGGAAGTGTTTGCTGGCACTCGTCTCTGCACTATCGGCTCTTGCAACCACAAGAGTGTCTGTAGTATGTGCCTATTGCAAAATCGCTTGTTGAAGCGGGATATGACATGTGCCACGTGCAAGTACCGAGTAGACCACATGGTGTGTGTGTACAGCCACGGAGAGCAGAAGTACTTAGAAGCGTTGAACGACTTGCCTCCTGACGCGCAATATCATGCAGAAGCAAGTATGTATTTCCCCGCGGAGTATATGCGAGACGTGGTCTCAAACCTGTACAAGTACAAATGCCAAGAGTGTCAGTTAGAATGCGCAGATAACGAGGCGCTGCAGAACCACTACGTGTTGTCGCATGGAGAGCGACTATGTCCTTATTGTGTCAAGAGCAAGGTATGCTTTCCAATACAGCAAGAAGTCTTCACACCTGCAGCGTGTGAGCGACACATCAAGGAAATGCATCCCGAGTGCGTCTTCTGCAACATTAATCTGTTTGATTACACGGAGTTGTTGGCTCATATCAACGCCGAGCATCACCTATGTCACCTGTGTTACGATGCCAATGGCACCGCGAATAAGTTCTACAAAGACGAGCAGAAGCTACTCAGTCACTACAACGCCGATCACTTTTGTTGCGAGGATAAAGAGTGTATTGCCAAGAAGAACGTGGTGTTCAAGTCCTTGCAAGATCTCTTGTTGCACTCAAAAGCAGTGCATTCCAAGGCGAATGGCGCATCTCCTAGCCCGGTCGTCAGCGCGATGACGCCAGAGTTGGACGCGTTGCCGTCTGTTCCGTTGGCTTCGCTGTCCAATATCGGATCTATGATGTTGCCACCAACCGCGTCGATATATCCGGACACATTTGCGTTGGCGGCAGCAGAAGCGAGCAAGAATCAAGGTGGAATCGGTTCAATACTACCTCAAGTGCCTCCAGTAACTGCACCAAAAGAGCGACAAGAGTCCCGGTTCTTCGGCAACTCATCCTCTGTCACAGGTGCTGCTTCAACTACTACCTCGTCCTCGTTATTCAGTAGCAGTGACACGTTGGGAGGCTTTGGCACACCTGCTGGTGAGCTGTCCTTCCGCTTAGGCATGTCTGACTCGTCGTTTACTGCGGGAACAAGCGCGAATACAGAGATATTAGGCTCATCAACACAGTCTGCTTCTTACTTCTCGTCGCTGTTGAATGGCAACGCGTCTAACGGTAACGGCGCGATGGGTGGGCTTACTGGTTCATCCGCCTATACTCCCTTCGGTAGTGCACAATCAAACTTTGGTGCGTTTGGACGAAGTGGTGCGGCAGCGAATCCGGGTGCTTCTAACTCGTTGGGGCTTGACTGGGGGATCGGAAGTGGTGCAACAGCAGCGAAAGACAACTCTTTTTCTCAGTTTACTTCATTTTCCTCGTTTAGTCCCGGTACAACCAAGGCCGCGGACAGTCTGCTCTCGCAGAGTAACAACAACAGAAGTATTCTAGATGACTTGCTTGCACCTTCTAGTGCAACGTCTAGTGATCCCTTTGCCGGTGGCTTGGGCTCGGTGTCGCTTGGGTCCCTGGGACTGTCAGGTAAAGCAGCGACTACAAGTTCAGCAATAGGCAGCTTGAATGCGGGTTCATTACTCAACGACTTCAACATGGGTGCGACTTCGAACTCAAGTAATTGGTTTGGTAGCAACGGCTCTAATGCGAACAATGCAGGTACCTTGCTCTCTACCAACGGATTTAACTTGGAAGCAGATAGGAACTCCAACGGAAGCTTGTATGGTGGCAATGACTTGCTAGCCTCGCTTCGTGCGTCATCCACCACCGCGTCATTCCAGACTAACACAAATGCGAGTAAGTCGGCAGAAGCATCCCGTTTACTCAGCTTGAACAGCTCAATAGTCGACGAGCCAATTTCTCCCGAGGATGAAGCCGCAATAGCAGAGTTCTCCCCTGAAATCCGCTCCAAACTAGTTGAAGTGCTGCGTCGCCATCCCGAAGGAATCCTCGGCTCGCAGTTGCCCGAGTCTTACCGCAAAATTTTTGGTGAGAAATTAATTCTTGAAACTAAAAAAGGGCGTAAAATCAAGCTCATGAATATCCTCGACGGCCATCCCAACGCGCGCAAGGACACCTCCGGGATCCTCAAGTGGTTCTACGTGCCACCTGCGGAGGAAGGCAGTCTGTCCCAATATGCTGCGGTAAAGAACACAGATGCGTATAGTCGAGGTATAGAGATTGATATCCTTCCACCCGAGGCGTTTCCCACGCTGTCGTGGCTGAGAGAGCACGATATGAGCATGTACAACTGGGCTGGCAACGACAAGGAGTGGACCGAGTACGCACTACGTCTTCGACCAGAAATTGCATTAAAATTTGAGGTTGAAACTGAGATTTTACAAGCTATCAAGTCGCGCACAGCTTGCGATCTGAGCATCCATAGCGACACCTTATACGGGCAAATGGAGAAGTTCTTGGTGTTTGTCAAAGGTGAAAACAACAAGAATCTTGTTGCAATGCAGCGCGCAATAGAGTTTGTGAATCAAATATTGCGCTCAATATTACCTAATACTGCAAGCAAAGGCGACGACGGGAGTGACGAGGTGTATGAGGACGACATGGAAGAGGAACCAGCTGACGGCGGTGATCGAGTTCATCGAACACTAGAAATCCCATTGAATGGTATTCCTTTAATCACTGGAAAGAATAATAAAAAGCTTTATTTGCTACGCAAAAAGAGCGGCGCATACATCAACTTGGTGACGAAAGTAAAGGGAAAAGGACCCGCAAAGCTGACAATAAGTGGAATAGCCCCTCATGTGGAGGCGGCGATCATGCTGGTGAAGGCAGCATTAACAGAGAATGCGTAGAATTAAATAGTAGAATGTATCAGTCGGTACATGAGTGGTTGGATAAGTATGGTATCAAGTGAAATGGACGTATACGAAGTGTAAAAGTGCAATTATAACGGCAATATAGTTGGAATACGCAGGGGTTCATGCCCTCTGCTGCATATATAGGTTAGGTTGTTTTTACACATGTAGTATATAGCTTTGAGAGTGTACCACTTAGCTAATTAGTAATTCTATCTACCGCGTCTCTTGCTTATCCGCTTATCATGTGCTCTCTCGCTTCTTTCTCACTCACGGAGTCACTGTGACGAGGCGTCGACTGTGTTAGTCAGGCTAAGATCAACTGGCCTAGACTACACGTGTCAGTGCTATTGTCAGTGCTATTGTCGGTGCTGTTGTCAGTGCTATAGTCAGTGCTGTTGTCAGTGCTGTTAACTTCAGCGCGTGCATCCAACTATGTTCGCGGACTCACTGCCGCTCCATCACCGGTCCTCATTTCCATCTGAGGGTGTTCGGAAGTGACTCATCATCGCTAGACCAAGACCATGGCTTTGGTGCTGCTGCTACGAGCGCTATTGGTGAGTATTTTAGTTAATACGGCAGCATGTGGCTTGTTGAAGCTCAACAGGCCATTGAAGTCGGCTATGGTAAGCGCAGCATGTGCATGCAATCTCTTTTTAGGAACAAATTCCATTGCATCTGATATACTGCCTTTGGCGCCGAATGAAATAGCTAAATTAGTTGCAGATGACATTGTAGTCAGGCAAGCACTGATAACTGCTGATTTTAGCCAAGAGTTATATAGTCCCAATTGTGTTTTCCAAGATGAAATTGATAAATATAAGTACAATGATTATGTTACTGGTACCAAACGCCTATTCAATGCCAAGAAGAGTCATGTCGACTTGGTTGGCGATGTTAGTGTAAACCCATCGCAAATAGAATTCAAATTTTCTGAAGATTTAACCTTCAACCTGCCCTTCAACCCTAAAGTTCATGTCTCAGGAAGAGTGGAGCTCACAAGAGACGATTCAGGTCGTATTGTATACAGCAGAGAGTACTGGGACGAGTCTGTTCAAAACGTTTTAAAAACAGTACAATTTTCATAAATTTTTTTGTTTTATTTACATTTATAATATTTAGTTTTTAAAATTATTTTCTGGATCTGTGACCACCATTACGCGCCTTCTCCTCGTCGATCTCTCTCTCTTCATTACTAATTATAGTGTCCCAATCAACACTCACCTGATTCATTACAGATAAAAATTTAGAGTTAGTCTCCTTTTTCTCAAATTCTGCAAGATATTTCTGACGATATCCGACCACAGTGTCCACGTGCACCTTGTGCTTCACGGCTATCTCTAACGCCCTATTCCATCTATATAAATTCAAATTCATTTTAATTGCTCTGTAGAGTAGCGGTGGTGAGGCCTGTAATAGGATGCGCTCTGCGTCGTCAAATTGTCGTTTAAACAATGCCATTTCTGCTTGACGTCCTTCTTCACTAGGAACACTCTTGATGTATTGCACGTAGTCTAACTTGGCTACCTCATTCACTTCTGCAAGTGCTATCTCAGTTGTATCTAATTGCTTTTTAGCTAGTGCCATTGATGCCAAGGAGGCCCATAACACACTACTCTTTTGATGTCTACATAATCGGACGCACTCGCTCCATCGACCGCCTCGTGCCAGATCATACAACAGCGGTACATCTGCTGACGTGTTGGTGAAGAGCACAGTACCGTCAACCTTTCTTATACTTATCCCATTGCCAGTGTACGCAATAATCTGTGCTGAACGACCGTATTCAGTTGCCTCGCTACTAGTCATGGTGAGAGGAAGGATGTCCTTGTCAGTGAACACTACACTTGGGTTGTACCATATGTTCAGTCTTCCATCAGCAAGTCCCACCAAAACATCAGTTTCATCATTGAATATAAAGCTTTCAACATGAGAGTGTAATTTATGGGTGCTGATAACAGGCGCATTATTCCCTTGTTGAGGTGGAATGTGCAGTGACGCAATGAACAAGTCACGATTGCGATCAACAAATGCAATAATTCTCTCTTGGGGACCTAGTGAGTGTTGATTTAACTGCACATTTGCCACTTCAGATGTATGAACAATTTTACTTATTGGGCGACCAGATGAGGCGTCTAGTATTTGAATTACCTTGTTATCAACCGAGTCAACCACGGCAAGTGTATCAGGAGAAATGGCTACCATATCCTTGGTCAAGTACTCGGGACGAAGTCCTTGGAAGCGAGGGGAGCAGAGGACCCTGCCCTCGTAAGTTATAATTTGTAAACCAGATAAATGATCAAGTGTGAGGAAGTGGCGCTTGCACATGTGGATGAAGTGAGGAGGTGCTTTGATATCGAAAATGATTGGAGTATTCAAGTTTTGCATGCTGTAGATGAAGCATTGCGAGGTGGTTGTGACCACTAAGTACTCATACCCTAAGCCGATCTCAACTACTCGATCACGATCGAAGGTTAGTTCCTCCAAGGCCTCGTTGATGATGTCTTGCACCCTAATCTTGCGGGGTTCAATGAGTGTTACTTCACTATTTTTCCATTCAAATCGACGATCTACTACTTGAGCGAATACTACATCGCCGCTGCCACATGCGCCAGCAAACTGCGTGCCGTCAGAGGTCCACGCAATATCTAAAATGGAACCAGTCTGCATTCTTTCACGGCAATGAGTCCAACCAGTTTTATCACATAATCGGAGCATATTGTGTGATCCCACAGCGAAGCATTCGCCGTTAGGGCTCCATGCGACCGAGGTGATGACGTTTTCCATTGGTCGTGAAGAGTATAATTGTCTGCCAAATGAATCCCACACCTTGTAAGTGCAGTCCTCACCACCTGAGACAATGTTGCCGTTACTAATATTCCAATCAGCACATAAGACAATGCCGTCGTGAGCATTCCATTGCAAGTTTTTTCTATTCGCTTGGACTGATTTTATCATAATTTCTTTGCCGTTGCATATTAATACTTGATCGTCGTCAGGTCCCCACTTGGCACAATATATTGACTGTCCGGTAGATGCAAGTGTGGAACGTAAGTTACCACTTTTAGACCATATTTTTACCTCTCCGTCTTCGCCAGCACTTAATATTGCACTTCCATCATGACACCATTTCACTAAGATAACAGCGCCTTCATGGGCTTGAACTTTCTTTTCTTCACGGCCAGATCTAGATATAAAACGAAATGTTCCATCTGTGCAACTAACCGCAAACATATCAGGAGATTGTTTGCCAGTTGTTGGAAACCAAGAAATACGAGTAACAAACACTTGTAGTGTTGAGATTTTACCATTAATTTCTCCATCTGATCCCCATTTGCATAATAATTTATCGTCACTAGCTGAGAGTAATTGACAATCTGGTGACCAAGACACAGCTGATACAATATCAGAGTCTATAAATAAGGGAAATATGTGTAAGATATTTGAGTATGAATATAGAGTGGAATTTAGTATATTGAGGAGGTATAGGAAATAACGTGGCAACGCCTAGCGCATGAACCACCAAGAGGAA